>Ga0209414_1000003_pt1 | contig 117379 bp, 123 predicted proteins | sample LakVidmifraction_4_FD_181154 | JGI IMG/M metagenome (GOLD analysis project Ga0209414, IMG submission 181154) | Hypersaline microbial communities from Lake Vida, Antarctica - Brine Hole Two &gt;0.2 micron (SPAdes) (version 2) | ecosystem: Environmental > Aquatic > Non-marine Saline and Alkaline...
TTTAGAACCAATTGTATGGCTGATTCTTTGAACTCTCTTGTATGTTTCATTTCTTCTTCACTTATTCTTTTATTTTAACTGGGAATATTTAAGCTCCCCTGTCTGAATAAGTGTTGGCACATCAAAAGGTTGTATTAAATTCCCATCATCACACTAACTGACAAATGTATACAATCCGTTTTATTTCATCACCACATCCATTATCCTAGATACAAGAATCATTCCTTCAATACTCATATCCTGTTCCATCTCTCGTCTTAAGGGAAATACTCCTTCGAGTTGCTACCAATACATATTTTGCATCTTTTTTTGAGAGCGATTTTAGTGCACGTTGTAGTGATATTCCCAGACTCACTAATTTAAATTACTTCCTTTGGTATATCAACAGATAACGAAGTAGTAACTTCATAAGAAATAGTCCCTAACTGTTTTGCTGCTTTTTGTGCATCATTCATAATACACACTTCTTCTTGCTCTGACTCAAGAGAGATGAAATCCATAGAAACACGTCCCAATACAGGTAAGCCTTCGCTTGTTACATAAGGTTGAGCACTGTCTCCTCTACACCACCCATCGCCATACCCCAAATCATAGGTAGAGACTGTCATCTTATCTGTAGCGATAAAGTCTCCCCCATATCCTATGCGTTCTCCAGCTTTTAATACTCTACTTGAAACCTTTTTGGCATGCAATGACATCACAGGATGTAAGACTACCTTATCGAAAGAATGTGGTAATTCATTGTATCCGTACACACCTATGCCTACACGTACCAGATCTTCATCAAAACTTTTGCTTCGAAGAATAGCCGCTGTATTATGAGAATGTACTCTCAATTCCGTAAAACCTGCTTGTTTGACTGTCTGCTTCACGATTTCAAACTGTTTTTGTTGCCAAAATAGTGCGGAACTTAATTCATCTGCACTACGAAAGTGTGTCATTATTCCTACAAGGTTTAAGCCCTGTTCTTTTATCAAACCAAGTGCTTCATCTAGCTCATCCAAAGCAATACCGTTACGGTGCATACCGGTATCTACTTTGAGTTCCACTCTTGCACCTTTTTGGGCTTGTTTGATATCTTCTAAGGTATTGATAGCAAAAGAATATACTTCATCTTTTATGATGCTGTCCCCCAGTACAAGTACCGTTTCAAATAAAGGTTTGATCAACTCTGCTTCTATAATTTTTCTCACAACTGCATGTTTAATACCAAACTCGGATGCAAGTCTGCCCATAAGTTCTAAGCCATGACCATACGCATTGTCTTTAAGGACAATAGCGATCTTGTCTACTGAGCCAGTTTGAAGTGCTATTTGGTTAAGATTATGATAAAAATTTTGTTTATTTATTTTAATAAATGCCATGCAAAATTATACCAAAATCCATAATAAAAGGGATAAGATGAAAAACATGCCGGCAGAATGGGAAAAACAACGTGCAGTACTGGTCTCTTTTCCACATGAAGAGACAGACTGGCATAACCCAAATAGCAAGGCTGACTTAGAAGAAAGCCTTTCTCCTTTTATACGCATTGCACAGGCCATCTCCTATGGAGAAGCCGTTTACATCATTTGTAAAGAGAAAGAAAAAATTTCAAACATGTTTTGTTCCACACGAAACATGACTTTCATAGAGGTACCCACCAACGACACCTGGATACGTGACTACGGCTACATTAGTATAAGAGAAGAAGGTGAATCAAAACTACTTGACTTTACTTTTGATGGTTGGGGTGGCAAATTTGAAGCTTCACTTGACAATGCTGTCAACAGTACTTTACATAAAAAAGGCTACTTAGGGCTTACACCTCTTGAACAAATTGATTTTGTTCTGGAAGACGGTTCTCTGGAAAGTGACGGGGAAGGCACTATACTCACCACCTCAGAATGCCTTTGTAATCCAAACAGAAATGGTGGACTCAATAAAAAAGAAATAGAAGAGAAATTGCATACCTATTTAGGTACGCAGAGGGTTTTATGGCTGGATCATGGGTACCTGGCTGGAGATGATACGGATAGTCACATTGATACCCTGGCAAGGTTTGTCAACAAAACTACGATCATGTATGTCAAGAGTGGGGACCAAGAAGATGAACATTATGAATCCCTGCAAAAGATGGAAGCACAGCTGAAAAGTTTTACGACAACCCAAGGAGAACCTTATATGCTCATTCCTCTTCCTATGTGTGACGCAAAGTATAATGATGAAGGAGAAAGACTTCCTGCAACCTATGCAAACTTTCTCATTACCAATGATGCACTCATCTATCCAACGTATAATGACAAAAATGATACAAAAGTAGGAGAAATATTTAAAGAAGTATTTTCAGACAAAGAGATCATCCCTATCAATTGTTTAAAACTCATAGAACAGGGAGGATCACTCCACTGTTCTACAATGCAGATCATATACTAAAAAGGAATCTTATGAAAACAGCACTTATCCAACAATCCTACCATGAAAATAAAGAGCAAACCCTTCAAGTGACTAAAGACCAGATACAGAAAGCTGCACAAAACGGTGCACAACTTGTTGTCTTGCAAGAGTTGCATCAAACAGAGTATTTTTGTCAAAGTGAAAATACTAAGTTTTTTGTCTATGCAAATGATTTTGAAAAAGACATACTTTTTTGGTCTAATGTAGCCAAAGAAAATAAAGTGGTATTGGTCACCTCACTTTTTGAAAAACGCACAGCAGGACTCTACCACAATACAGCGGTAGTCTTTGAAAAAGATGGATCTGTTGCAGGAAAATACCGCAAGATGCACATACCTGATGATCCTGGATTTTATGAGAAATTTTACTTTACCCCCGGAGATCTTGGTTTTGAGCCTATACAAACTTCTGTAGGGAAGTTGGGTGTACTTGTCTGCTGGGATCAATGGTATCCTGAAGCTGCACGTATTATGACACTTAAAGGGGCAGAACTTCTCATTTACCCTACTGCCATAGGCTGGTTTGACGAAGACAGTAAGGAAGAAAAAGCCAGACAACTGGATAGTTGGGTAACCATACAGCGTTCTCATGCCATTGCCAATGGCATACCTGTTCTAAGCTGTAACCGTGTAGGCTTTGAAGCCGACAGTACCGGCGTGATGGCCGGTACACGTTTTTGGGGCAACTCTTTTGTATGTGGAGCACAGGGAGAGATGATGATGCAGGCAGACAGTGAAAATGAAACCATACTCTATGCAGATATCGAGCATGAGCGCAGCAAAGAGGTACGTGATATTTGGCCATTTTTACGGGACAGACGCATAGAAGAGTATCAGTGTCTTCTCAAAAGATATTGTGACTAACTTATTTTTATTATAAGTTTGATAAAATACCCATAATAATTTGATAATGGAGTCAATATGTATGAAGCAAGTCCTGTAGAGAAAGGTGCACCGGTAAAATGGAAGCTACCTCCTCCTGAATTTTATGAAGCACTGGGATATGATGGGATGAAAGACCTCATGTATAGGTTTTATGATGAGATTTATGACAGTGGTATCGCAAACTTCTTTCCTCAGGATGAAAAGGAGTTTAATAAGGTCAAAGAAAAAAATGCCCTTTTCTTCATAGAGCTCTGTGGAGGGCCCAAAGTATATAATAAAGCAGCCAGCGGTACTGACCTGGATGAATATATGTTACGTATACATGATGAATTTTCTATCTATGACAAATCTCGTTTTGAGTGGCTGGGGTGTATGGAAACGGCACTCAGAGCAACCGATATAGACCAAGAGCTCAAAGATCAATTTTGGGACTATCTTGAAAAATTCTCGAAACTGACGGTGAATACATTTACGGACGGAAGTACTTATTATGCAACTACCTCTGCCTAATAAAGTTTTTCTTATTTGAGCTGATACTTCTATGATGATTTCTTGTCAAACCACCACTTAAATGCAAACATTAGCCCTGATGTTTTGGCTATGTTTTCATCATAGATAAGATTTTTGGCTTCATCTATAGGCAGGTAGACAACCTCTATCTGCTCATGGTCCACACCACCACCTTCACTCACCTTCATACTCTCATCGACTTCCGTAACGTAGAGTGTCTGTTTACTTCCTGCAAACCCTACTGACGTATGGAAAGAAGTGATTTTTTCTATATTCTGAAGAGGAACAGCATAGCCACACCCTTCGTCTATCTCTTCTTTTGCTATTTCCTTTAAAGAAAGTTTTTTATCTACAATGCCTGCACAGAGTTCAACCGTCATGCCATCATTATTGTTTAAGTAGACAGCAGGGCGGAATTGCTTGACTAGAACAAATGATTTCTTTTCTTTATGATAGATAAGTATAGCAACACTATCATGTGCTTGAACGACTTCCCATGATTTTTTGATACCATCTTGTTCGTATGTTGCAAACGATGTTGCTATAAACTTGGCATTAGTTAAAGGCTGAAGTTTAAAATGTTTGATTTTACTTATCATCTTCTATTCTCATACTTGTTTGCTCATACCCATCCAATACAAAAGGTGTACCTTCTTTTTTCATACTGGCTAAAAGCTTTACCTCATTCTCTTTTGCATTCTTGATCACGACTTTTTTATATTTTGTTTTCGTCACATTTTTATACTTGGTAAATGTTTTCAACACAGATGCGATTATAGATTTTTCATGCATTACACTCATGGGGTTTATCCATCTTCCATTTTTCATAAGCCCAAAGTGTAAATGAGGTCCTGTACTTCGACCCGTACTTCCTACATATCCTATAATTTGACCTTTTTTAACATGTTGCCCTCTTTTCACACGTGTACGGCTCTGATGCGCATAAAGTGATTCATAACCGCCTTTATGCTTGATCTTCACTACTTTACCATATCCATTCATACGACCAGAAAAACTTACTGTTCCGGAGTTTACTGCAAGTAGAGGTGTCCCTCTTCTTGCTCCGAAGTCTGTACCGTGATGCGGACGATTGCGTTTTAGTATAGGATGATATCTGCTATGAGAGAAAGAGGATGTAATACGTATATGACGTAAAGGCATTCCAAAATCTGAAGAAGTACTTTTTATGGGAACCCTGCGCGTATAGGTTACTTTTTCCTTACCTTTTACAGTATAGGCTTGAGACTTTTTATCACTCTTATATCCATAACCATCTTCATCTGCATAAATAAACTGTTTTTTATTATTGGATTCAAGCATCGCTATTTCAATATACGGCATATAACAGGGTTGGCCCATTCTTGTTTTTTGCTTGTAGAGAAAAGAGACCTTATCTCCCTTTTGAAACTTTTTTGCATTCACGGTGCCCTTAAAAAGCTGCCCCATTTTATCTGCCAGTGCAGGATGATGTAATGCATTCGTAATATCTGTATGAAGATTTTTTTCTATGATAACTGTAGCACTGTATTCTTTTTCTTTATACTCTATAGGGATAATATCGAAACTATAGATCTTACTGTCGCGCGCTTTAGCCAATCTTATCTGCATCTCTTCCCCTATAGGAATAAGTGCCTGTTCAAGAGTACTATTTGCATCTCTTAGTTCATAAAATAGTTGATCGCCTTCAATTTCGGAGAGAAACTGGATATCGGTTTCTGAAATATCATTTAATAAATCTGTTGAAATATCTCTAGAAGCTAAATAGTCTGAAAATGTTTCACCTTTTTCCCAACGTTCAAGCGTTACTTTCGCCCCAAATAATGAACTTGAAATCAAGATCCATACCAATATATTTTTAAGATTTACCATCTTGCACCATTATTCCTACTCATTAATTGGACATTATTATAACTTAAATAAGTTAATATGCCCGCTACCCTGAAGACATCAATAAACTTTTACTATATTACTTGTATAATCAATACAACTATATAACACTAAAAGGACCGCTATGCACAAAATAGCTCTTATCGCTCTACTCTCTTTACCACTTTTTGCAGATTTTTTCCCTCAAACTGTACAAACTTCTATTAAATCTGTAAAAGGAAAATCAATCACACTCAACTCAAAATTCCCTGCAAAGGGCATGAGTGGCGTTGTGATACATAATTACGGTAATGACCTGACAGCCATTACAAGTCGTATCACCCAGACTTCGTCTAACGGATCAGCTTCATTACTTAGTGCAGATATCCTGCATCATGATGAACTCCCTACTATTAAAACAGCCGTTGCGTCTAAAGACAAGGTCATCGGTGGATACCTTTACAATAATGTGCTTCTCTTGGCTCCAGATGCAAATACCTACGCAAAAATCGTCTCTTCTCATACTAAAAAATGGATACATCCAGATCTTTTTGCATTGTATCTTTCCGTCGAAGGTGAAGAAAAACCAACAAAAGAAAATCTAGCTATTTTTGCAAAAAAATATCAAGTAGGTCTTATCTATATCGTACGCAAAAACTCTGCTGTTCTTTTAGATCCTATTTCCGGGAAAATAGTCTCTCGAAAATCTATGGAAAATCTTCCTAAAAAAGGAACCTTTCCTTTTTATATGCGTTTTAAATCACTTGATTCAGGTTGGTTTGGCAGTAGTATCGAAGGTGATTATTATAAGACTATGAAATCACTATAAAGGGAGTATGCTATGTTAGATAAGAAACATATAGAACACTTTGAAAAACTTGTAGGTAAAGAAAATGTGTATAGTGACAAAGCACACCTCATCGCCTACTCTTATGATGCTACACGTACACGTTTTGAACCTGAAGCAGTTGTTTTTCCTAGAGATGAAGCTGATGTAAGTGCCATACTCACATACTGCAATGAACATCAAATCGTCATCACTCCAAGAGGGGCAGGTTCCGGGTTTACAGGAGGAGCACTTCCTACCAACGGCGGCATCATTCTTGGCCTGGAAAAACACATGAACAAGATCCTTGAAATTGATATGCAAAACATGGTAGCCGTTGTGCAACCAGGGGTCATCAATATGGATTTGCAAAAAGCGGCTGAAGAAGTAGGACTTTTTTATCCGCCTGATCCTGCCAGTGAAGAGTACTCGACCATTGGTGGGAATGTCAGTGAAAATGCAGGTGGTATGCGTGCAGCAAAGTACGGTATTACCAAGGACTATGTGATGGCGCTTCGTGCAGTACGTCCAAACGGCGACATCATCCGTGCGGGGAAACGTACCATCAAAGATGTAGCAGGGTACAATATAGCGGGTATCCTCATCGCCAGCGAAGGGACACTTGCAGTCATTACGGAGATCACGGTGAAGCTCATCCCTAAGCCTAAGTTTACCAAATCATATATGGGTATATTCCCTTCTGTGGATGCTGCGATGAATGCCGTATTTAAATCACTCTCAGCAGGTGCTAACCCTGTCGCTATGGAATTTATGGATGACCTGGTAGTCCAGGCCCTTAAAGAGAAACTTGGCATCAAATTACCAGAAGATGCAGGTGCACTGCTCATAGGTGATGTTGACGGAAATGTCATAGAAGAAGTAGAGTTTCAACTAGAGACTTTGGAAAAATCATTTAAAGATAATGGTGCTCAGGATTTCATCGTCGCACATGATGCCCAAAAAAGAAAAGAACTCTGGTATGCAAGGCGAAACGCTTCTCCTTCCGTCACGATCTTTGGAAGTAAAAAACTGAACGAAGACATCTCTGTACCAAGAAGTATGTTACCCGAAGCACTTAAACGCATCTACGCCATAGGTGATAAGTATGGATTTAAAGTACCTTGTTTTGGACATGCCGGTGATGGAAACATTCACGTCAATGTCATGGTAGACGGCTCAGATGAAAAACAACTTCACGATGGTCATAAAGCCATAGAAGAGATATTTCAACTCGTAGTAGATATGGGGGGTACGCTTAGTGGTGAACATGGCATCGGTACAAGCAAGGCACCGTTTATGAACATCGCATTTAATGATGCAGAACTTGACTTGTTTAAAAGTATCAAACATTCTTTTGATCCTAACAATATACTCAACCCTGGGAAAATGGGATTACCGTCATCATAGAACGCAAAAGGAACAAAGTTCCTCTTTGCTACGTTTCAATGCTAAAGCATGACTTAGAAAAAAACTAAATTTTTTTCTGAACACTATGTTTATTGCAGCAGTAAGCTCACGTGACTTGTCACTCTTGTTTAACTAAAAAGGTTTTTTATGAAAAAGAATAGTCAAGTTAAGGTTATACTGAAAAACTTTTACTTTTTCATCAGAGATTTCATCACAGATCTCTTTGATGCCAGACTAGGACACTATGCCTCTAGTTTGAGTTGGAGCACACTCTTTTCCATCATCCCTCTTTTAGTCATTGTACTTGCTATCTTTACCAATATGCCCATGTTTGATACTATTTACGTAAAGATAGAAGCACTTATCTTTTCCAACCTCATGCCCATGGATTCCAAAGTGATTATGAAATACATCAATACCTTTGTAGACAACTCTGACGAATTAGGATATTTAGGTGTATTATATGTAACCTTTGCAGCGGTGATGTTTTTCAAAGATTATGACTATATCGTCAATGATATTTTTTCAAGTCCTAAACGTAATATCTGGCACGCGGTAAAAACCTATCTTCTACTGGTACTTATCATACCAACGATGATGGCTGCTTCTTTTTATTTTTCTTCATTCGTGCAAGGTTATCTCGATAAAAGCTGTATTACAAGCATCATACACCTCTATACTTTTTTACCCTACTTCATCGTATGGATGATGTTTTACATTACCTACCAACTCTCTGCCAATATACGCATAGAAGTCTCAGCTGCCCTAATAAGCTCTTTTATCGCTTCACTTGTATGGTATCTCTCTAAAAGTGCTTTTGTCTTCTATGTTGTCCATAATAAAACTTATGCAAGTATCTATGGAAGCATCAGTACCCTGTTGTTTTTCTTTTTATGGATCTATATCTCATGGGCTATCTTCATTCATGGTCTCAAATTTTGTCACTTACTCAACAAAGATGAAGAGATAGACCATATATGATGAAGCCAGGCCCAATACTAACCAAAAAACTTTTTTACTCCATATAGCCCCTATAGACAGTCCTGCGTAGCCAAGCATAGTCCAGATAGGGAAAAGTGCCTCTGTACTGCTTTGCGGAAGATGGAACAACTCTAGCAAAACCGTATCAAACAAACTTCCACCGCCAAATAGATGCAAGACCATCACCAACGGATAAAAAGGAATGAACAGTAATGAAAGCAGAGGTGACAGAAGCTGATATCCACTTGTCACGTCAAAAACAGTGTGTACTATAGGAAGCATCAAAACAAAGATACCCAAAGGAATAAAAAGCAAAGAGATAATCCATGTCTTAACTCCTCTACTGTACTCTAACAACAAGAAGATATAAAATACTCCTGCCACAGAAAGTCCAAAGCTAAGAGAAACCAAGAGAGAGGGAAAGAGTGATATAAGTAGCAATAGGATGGTCGCAAGAAAGGTGAAACTCAGCAGTTCCATACCAAGTAACAGCACTACCCACCCCAAAAGTACCATCGCATATGAACGTAGAAGAGAAGGTGGAAAACCTACAAACCACACGTAGAAACCCAAGAGCAGCATAGCGACAATTCCTACATCAAAAAGTGCATGACGATAAGGGAAAAAATGTTGCTGCAATGGCCTGTAGAGTAATAAAAGCAACCCATACACTAATCCCCATAATATTCCCAAATGAAACCCACTGAGTGCCACCAGATGACTGACGCCTAACATACTTATCTTTTCTCTTAAGTCTTTCTCTAGAGGTGTGGCAAAAAAGATGGCGTTGTAAAATGACTGTAAAGAGGTATTTTTATGTTGTACCGCCACTTTTTCCAGTAAATCATCTTTAAAAGTCAGAGGAAGAAGTACCTGATCTTTAATACGACTTTTCACATAAAATGTACCCAAATAATCACTAAACGATATACTCTTATTTGGAAATATCTGTAAGCGTAAACGTTTGTGATCGAAATTATCTTTACTGTAGTTTGTCGTATAAAAAGTCAAACCCTCATCACTACGAAGTTTAAGCACCTGATAACGCTTGCTTCCCTTGGACTTTTCATAAGCGTTAAGTACTTTTGCATGTGTATAGTAAAAAGGTTTTGAGATAAAACTTTGATAAGATTGATATTCGATGAAGAGCCGAATGAGTATTACAAACAGAAAAATGACCATCACCCAAACAAACGTTTTCTTTTCAGGAAATAATTTTGGTTTTTCAAGTTGCATCTTTTAATCTCCTGCATCTAAAATGCAATACATGCAAGACAGTAAATGTCAAGTCAAAAACGAAGTGTTAGAGGGCAAGATCTATCTTTCCTTGCTGCCTCTTATATAACAGGAAAATCTATATTTCCCACATTCATAGGGATATCAGCATCTTCATACTCTATCTCAAAGGCTGGTCCGGTTGAAGCATCCACAAAGCGGGTAAAGTTCTTTTGAAAAACAAGATTCACTGTACCCGTAGGTCCATTTCTTTGTTTCCCTATGATAATTTCAGCATCTTCCTCAGACTTTTTTCTAAACTCTGAAGAATACTCTTTACCTTCCGCTTTAGCCTTCATCTCTTTTTCTTTCTCTTGAGCTTCACGATAGACATCATCACGATAAACAAAAAGGATGATATCAGCATCTTGCTCTATGGCTCCGGACTCACGTAGGTCAGAGAGCATTGGACGTTTATTGTCCCTGCTTTCCACTCCACGGTTAAGCTGAGAGAGTGCCACTATCGGTATTTGTAATTCCCGTGCGAGTTGCTTAAGCCCTCTTGAAATTTCAGACACTTCTTGTTGTCTTCCTTCTTTACCATCACCACTCATCAGCTGTAAGTAGTCTATGATGGCGACTGTGATTTCTGGGTGTTGTGTTTTCAGTTTACGTAGCTTAGATCGCACATGGTGGATGGTTGCGTACCCACCGTCATCTACAAAAAGTTTTTTCGAAGAAAGCTCCTGAGTCGCTGCGGAAAGCTGACTCCACTGTTCATCTCTAAGGTCACCCACTCTAAGCGACTGAAGTGGTATGGAAGTTTTTGCAGAAAGCAGTCTAAGCATGAGCTGTTCTGCCGGCATTTCCAGTGAGAAAAAAGCCACTCCTTCGTTACGTTCTATAGCTTTAAGTGCCATGTTAAGTACCAGTGCCGTGTTATGTGTTACTGTCATATCTTCAAGTAAAAAAAGATGGTTACCATCTAACACAAAGCCATAATAATCATCGACTTTATCAAACTCAACTTTTATCCCCGTATGCATATGTTCTCTTTTAGAAACCAAAGCCCTTGCCTGTTTTCGAGGGATTAATGTAGGTATAGTATCTAAGTGTCCAACTATGCGAACCCTGTAAACATCACTCTCATAGCCTATAGATTTTATAGTGGCTTTTTTCTTGACAAAAGAGGCTCTAAACCCAAGAGAGTCAGCTAAGAACTTTACCTGTTCAGCAAGATTCTTACGTTTCTGCACGATTTCCATCACATGAAACTTGTCATCATAATAACCATCACTGTCTAATAAACCTGCCAACAATGCCAGCCGTTGTTCCCTACTCCCAGTAAGATATGACTGTGGGATATGCTTGTTGTCTATCACACCTAAAGTTCTAAGCTTGCCCTGTAGGGAGTTACTTACATCTCTTAATGCTCCCTCTTTTTGAATATTTGTAATACCAAACATCGTGCACTTACCCACTACTTCATAACGATGCAACTTCTTATCTAAAGTAAAGGCATACTCTTGTAGATAGGAAACCACTTCATCATCTTCAGTAGCAATACGCACATCAGAACTTCTACCATCTCCCAACCATAAGCCTAAAAAATAGGGTTCTATATCCAACTTTTTTTCTTCAAACTCAACGGCAATTTTATAGCCTTTATAATTAGACTTAAATTTATCACTTTTTCCTATATACTCAGAAACTTCTATATTGAGTATATCCCCATGTTTATGTTTCCCCTCATTTCTCGAACGCTTCAACGATAAGATATGAGACTTGTTCACACGATAATCGATCCCCTTATTTTGCCGTATCCAGTACATCTCTTCTTGTCCTTGTGCTAAAGAGAGTACATTTCTTTGGGTAGAATCATCGCCCATTAGTTTATCACCAACCCTGACATCCTCTACTTTTTTGAGACTACCATCATACATCAGCACTTTAGTACCTTTGCCTAGGCATTTCCCCATCGCCGGCCGTGCTGCGATGATAACCAAATCCCCTTTACCAAATCCGGAGGTTTTATCGTTTAAGTTTCTAAATCCTGTATCTGTACCGATGAGTTTAGAGTTTCCAAGCGCCTTAAGACGTTCGATCTCAGCCATCATGGTTAAAGTGATCTCTTTAGCTTCTCTAAAGTCGTCAGAGGTTGAGTTTTGTGTAATTTCATAGAGTTTTTTCTCTACCAGATTCATCACTTCTTCAGCAGGTAAGTCATCTTCCAAAGTGACTTTTCTTATCTGTGTTGCAAGGGTCGCCAAGGCTCTTTTACTTGACTTTGCTTTGATCTCTTTCATATAAGCAGATGTATTGGTGATAGGGTTTGCTGAAAGCAAATCAAGCATCGCTACTTCATCAAACTTACCCATACTATTAAGTTTAGAACGTAAAAACTCATCATCAAGCGGTTTTTCTTCTACACTTAATTCTTCCATCGCAGCAAAAACATGTTGATGAAAAGGCAAATAAAAGTCATGCGGTTTTAACTTAGCAGCGATTTCCTCATAGGTTTCAGGATCAAAAATAACAGCTGAAAGTACTGCTCTTTCGATGTTGAGGTTGTACATGTTTTCCATTATTTATTTTCCTCTGCAAACTTTTCTACTTCCGCTATAAATCTATCTACCAACTCTTTTTCTGGAAGTCTTGCAACCACTTCGCCTTTAAGCATGACCAGTCCTGCCCCTTTGCCATATGCGATGGCAACATCTGCGTGTTTTGCTTCACCTATGGCATTGACCACACACCCCATAACAGAAACATCCATAGGTGTTTTGATGTGCGCCGTTCGTCTTTCTACTTCCGCTACTGCCGTTACTAAGTCAGCCTCTATACGTCCGCAGGTAGGACAAGAGATGATGTTCAGCCCTTCTTTTATCCGCCCGCTGTCTTTAAGTATGGCTTTCCCTACTTTTATCTCTTCTTCAAGCTCTCCGGTAATAGAAACACGCATCGTGTCACCTATACCGTCAAGCAACAAAGCGCCCAATCCTATGGAAGATTTTATAGTGGCATGAAAAATCGTTCCTGCTTCTGTCACACCTAAGTGAAAAGGGTAGTCATTTTTAGGTCGTAACATACGGTAGGCATCTACGGTACGGTCAACATCAGAAGCTTTAAGTGACACTTTGATATCTGTAAAACCTAGATCTTCTAAGAATTTAATATTGTACTCTGCAGAAGCTACCATTCCTCGTGCGCTTGCCCCATACCTTTGATCGAACTCTTTTTCGAGTGAACCTGCATTAACCCCTATACGTATAGGTAGATTTCTCTCCTGACAGGCTTTTACTATCTCTTTTATGCGTGATTTCTCACCTATATTGCCAGGGTTAAGACGTATACAATCCGCCCATTTTGCTGCTTCCAGTGCCAATTTATAGTTAAAGTGGATATCGGCAATAAGAGGTAGAGAAATCTGCTCTTTAATGGCCTTAAGCGCCAAAGCATCTTGCATCTCAGGTACAGCAACACGTACCATGTCAGCACCTGCAAAATGTAGACGGTTTATCTGTTCTACTGTGGCCGCTATGTTATGTGTATCACTGTATGTCATAGACTGCACAGAAATAGGCGCATCACCACCTACCGCTACATCACCCACATAAATTTTTTTTGTTTTAACTCTTGGTTTCAAAATATACCTTATTTTGGTCGATTAACTGACCCTACATTAGTTGTATTTTATCCAAAATATCTTCATTTTCGCGTACGGTGGATAAATCCACCCTACGCGAATCGTTTCAATTTTACGAGAACTCGACTGGGTCCATATCTATCTCTATTTCCCGACAATCAACGGCATGTAAAGCTTTCAAAAGAGGCACTCTGTTCTTCGCTCTCAATAAAATATTGAACCTAAATTTATCGGCTATGCGTTCTACGGGTGCTTTTCCATGTCCTACTATCTCTATATCTTTAAAAGATTTAAGTTTAGTCACGGTATCTAGTGTGATTTTACTTGCTTTACTCTCATCTTTATGTGCAATGAGTATACGTGCAAGTGATACAAAAGGCGGGTAGTCTGCCATCTCCAAAAATGCCAGTTCATCTTTGATGAAAAGTTCATAGTCAGACAAATAGGTTTGAAAAAACTCCGGATCACCTGTCTGAACTATGACTTCAGCTGCTTTTGCACGACCACTTCTTCCTGCGATTTGAAAGAGTAAGGACATGGCTCTTTCCCGTGCTCTGTAGTCTGCAAGTCCTAAAATATAATCAAGCCCCATGATGATGCTAAGCGTGATCCCCGCATAATCATGGCCCTTACTCAGCATCTGTGTACCCAAGAGTACCTGACTCTCTTTACTCTCAAAACGATTCAAAGCCTCTTTAAGCTTTTTAGCCGTCGTAATGCTGTCTTTATCAAACTGTTCGATTTGTATACCCTCTACTGCTTCGCAGATGACTTCTATGGCTTCCACTGTTCCCATACGTTCACTTTTAAGCGGTGTGTGTCCGCAGTTGGTACAGGTATCCACTATCGCCTCGGTGAAGTTACAGTAGTGACATTTTAAATGTCTATGTTTTCTGTGAAGTGCCATCCCCACTGAACAGTAGGGACAACGATGTGTTTTTCCGCAACTTTCGCAGTAAAGGTACTTAAAATTCCCCCGTGTAGGCAGAAACAACAATGACTGATCTCCTGCCTTATAATGTGTATGTAGCGCATGTAAAATGGTATGGTTAATGCTGTCACCAGAGATGAACTTGTAATTTTTTTGTGTTTGCACATAGGGTTTATCTAACTTGACTACATCGTATTTGTAGTACGAACCCATAGAGGGTGTTGCCGATGCCAATAACACTTTTGCACCCAACTTACTTCCCATCAACACAGCCACATCACGTGCATGGTAACGGGGTCTGGTCATCGCTTTATAAGAGTCGTCATGCTCTTCATCTACGATGATGAGTCCCACATTAGACAATGGCACAAAAAGCGCAGAACGTGCACCAGCCACGATGCGGATCTTCCCCTGTTCTATGCCTTCCAAAATAGATTCTTTTTTCTTCTTTGTCAACTTGGAATGCCACATAGCAACACTCTCACCAAAGTAGACTTTAAGACGTTTTTCCATTTGGGGTGTCAGTGAAATTTCTGGCATAAGAAAGATAGAAGTTTTTCCCTCTGCCAACATCTTAGCCATAAGCGAAATGAAGATCTCTGTTTTGCCTGAACCTGTCACTCCAAAAAGAAGGGCTTTGTCTTTTTTGAGAAGCTCTTCGTAGGCTTTTTCTTGTATGAATGATAACGTAGGGGTAATCCCTTGTGGTTGCCCTTTATTAATATCTATATAAGGGTACCCACAAGGGGCACCCCTACGGTATGGGATAAAAAGAGAAATAGCCTCTCCAAAAGAAGAAAAATAATACTCGGAGATAAACTTTGCTACCTCCATCTGTTCATTACTATAATATTTATCTGAAACAGAAGCTATCTCTGCTGTTTCAAAGTCAGGTTTTTTAACTTCTTCTGCGACAACAGCATCTTTAAGTGTGGTTTTTAAAGGTACAGATACAATGGCACCTATCGTTAATAGTTGTTGAGAACTATAAGTCAAACTTGGTGCGGATGAGCGAAGGATGAGGGTTTTATAGTACTTCAAGCTTATACCCTATCAATTAATTTATTAGGGTCTCTCTTGGTGTGAAATATAGCCAATATCATCACCACATCTTCGTACTGTTCATACAAAACAATATATGGAAATTTTTCTACAATGACTTTTTGTACTACTTCATTTTCATAAGGATATAGATTTGTGAATTGTAGTATTTTATCAAATGTTAATTCTAAATATTTTAAAAGTTTTGCTTCTATTGTTTCATCTATCTCATAATAATAATTCAAAGCATTGACTAAATCTTCTTCTGCTTTAGGGTGAAGCCTAAGAGTCATCTATTATCTTTTTAATCCAGCTTTTACCTCATCCCATGTTCTACCCATAGAAGGATCACTATGAAAAGATTTAATACGTGAGTCAAGTTCTTTTTTTTGTGTTTCACTGAGCTCATATTCATTTTTATCTCTTGTAAAACCTTTTAAATTATTGTCTGCTATAAATTTCAAGGTGTTCATAATCTCTTCTTTTGAGTGATTGAAAAATTGTTCTATTTTCGGTTCTTCTATCAAAATCTGAATCATACTAATCTCCATACTAACTAAGTTAAATTATTATAACACAATTTTGTAAATTTGACTTATTTTGGAAGATGTAGGCTTAGGTATTGTGTATGAATATCTTTTAAAAAATATTCATGGTTGTTGAGAGTAATAAGTCAAGCTTGGAGCGCTTGACCTAAGGAGAAGAATTTTATAGAAATGCAATTTATTTTGTTAGTAACAGACAGTTTGCAACATCTGAGTCACAATCAAAACGATTATTGCTAAAAGTAAAGGTAACCGTACCTGATGTAGGCATCTTGTAAACGTAAATAGAATCACCTGTTTTCGTCCAGCATCCTAAAGCAGAAGTATCGCAAGATTTAATTGGATATTCTAAAACTCTTGAACCAGTTGTATTTCCATCAAACCAATCAAAAAGATCCGCATTATTTCCTGTTGCTCCACCCAAACTTGTCATATCAAGAAATTCCCCGCGCAAAATACGCTTCTGTCTTTCTGTAGCAATAGCACTACGTATAGATCCTACCGTTGCAATTGCCTTTGTAATCGTTGCATCATCACGTGTCGCTGCAAATTTAGGTACAGCAATCGCGGCAAGTATTCCGATAACCACGATAACAAACACCAATTCTATCATCGTAAATGCTTTTTTTGAAGACGTCTTCATATACATTCCTTCTAAAGTTTATAAAATCAACTATTTTTTATATTATATCACAAATTTTTCTGATTCATAATCAATCATGTATCCAATAGGTATCACATCATCTCCTAAGACTAACGCGCTACAGTCTCTCCGGCCAATTTATATGTTTTATTGCTTATAGTCCTAATAGCTTGGTCTACTTTTACTGCTTCGCAAATCAGATCTGTTGTATCGGTACCATCTGTTATCGTTAAATTGCCTTCATCTATGGTTTCAAATGATAAACAGATGACATCATCATGACATAACACAAAAGTATTTGGACTGATAGCTGTAGTTTCTGTTATTGGAGTATCACAGGCGGTCTTAAGAAGAGCACTTGTGATGGCTCCTACAGTTTCAGTTGTCCACATAGTATTGCCACGAGAAGTATAGTATGACTGAAAGTCAGTAAGAGATACTCTCGCATTTGCAATAATAGCAGAAATAGCTGCATCATCTCTGGTTGCTGATAATTTGGGAATAGCAACTGCCGCCAAAATACCAATAATTACTATTACGAATATTAATTCAATCATTGTAAATGCGCTTTTCATATATAAGCCTTTTTATTTAGTATTGTAAGTATGGCATAAAAATGTCAAAAAAATGTCAATTATCTGATGTTAATTCTGAAGTGATAAAATGAATGAATATATAATTTTGAAGTGTCTTAATTTGTAGGTTAGATGTATTCTCAAGCAAAAGCTTGAGAATACTTAAGTGAAGTTAGTATGAATTAACGTCTAACACCTACGCCACCAAGTTGAGTAGTTTTACCATCTGTATTATCTGAGCCACCAGTCATACCTACAATTGCTGGGTCATCTGCAACTGCGTCACAAATAACACCACCTGCCGTAGACGTTATCGTAACATTACCATCATTGGTAGTAGCAAATTCAATACAATCATTACCATCACCATCAGTTAAAAAGAAGCTTTGACCACCAATGGCTACTGTAGTCATATCGAGAGCTGCTCCTGCCGTAGCTGTAAAAGGTACATTTGTTACATCTCCTATAACTCCTTTATTATCTCCATCACTTGCCCAAACAGAAATTCCTTGAGAAGTATAAAAAGAAGACATATCTCCCAATGCTGTTCTTGCATTTGCCACGACATTAGAGATTTTTGCATCATCTCTAGTTGCTGCTAATTTAGGTATTGCTACCGCTGCCAAAATTCCGATAATTACAATTACAAAGATCAATTCGATCATTGTGAATCCGCGTCTCATGTTAGTCATGATTAACTCCTGAAAATAAATTTAGTATCAATTCAATAATTGACCTAGAAGAAGTATACTTAAAAAATGTCAAAAAATGTCAAAATGTAACAAATACTTCAAAAAAGTATCATTTCTTTACACTCCATCTCAAATAACTACGCATAAATCTATCTTATATTAAGATAAACTCTACTACTATAGTACTAAGAATCCTAATTTAGCAAGGAGCTATTGATTATGCGTGATCAAAATACTACTGATAAGGCAATTCAATCTATGAGAGCAGGTTGGACAATGATAGAACTTATATTTATTTTGGTCGTCATAGGAATACTCGCATCGATCAGCATATCAAAAATAGCAGCGACAAGAGATGATGCAAAACTTTCGGCAACAGTTTCCAATATGAATGTATGTATTAGGGATGCATATGGCCACTATACTGCTACACATATTGACTATACGGATGCCGACCATTCCTATGCATGTGACAGAAACAATACACAATGTTATGATATTACCTATGCAGTCAATGGTGTAGACTTCAATGTTACTACAGATCCAACTGGTCATGGTATATATACTTACTGTGCCGACATAGAAAATGTAGGTGGCCATTTAGCTAAGAGTTATGACTTTGGCGGCCAAAGTGTTCAAAGATAACTGATGAAATCTAACAAACTTAAAACCTATACTATAAAAAGGAAACCTTATGCAAAAAGAATGGTCATCATTTCGAATAACACTAATACTTTATCTTGTGGTTCTTATACTCCCGTTTAGTTTTTATTTTGTTTATACATCATTTAAAACAATACAGAACGATACCAAGATCGTACATCAAACAGGATGGACTGGAGGTGCCATAGAGTATCTTGCACTCAATCCTACAAGTCAAAATTCTCAACAGACTATGACACATATCGACAGTACCCTTCAGGATATCTCTAGTTGGGTAATACAAAATAATACATCCAACTTGTATATAGGAGCAGAGTCACTTTCACAAGATTTTGCACAAGTACAAACATGCTGGAATACGTACAAACAGATTCTTCCTCAGCAAGATGCCGTGGCCATCAGAAACCATTCTTTGCAATGCTGGGATAAATCAAACTTTCTGGCTATCATTGTCGAAAAAATGGTTTATCTTAAACAAGACAAGATGATCAATCTATTCTACTTTTCTCTTAGCATCGCAATGATACTTATACTATTGATAATCTACATGATACGGATCTATATCCTTACTCAAATGAAAAAACATGCCATTCATGACCATGAAACACAACTCTTTAACAAAAAATATTTTCTTGCAGAGCTAAAAATATCTTGTGCCAGATCGGTACGAAATAATTACCCTCTTTCTATGCTCTCTATAGCCATCGATGATTTTGAAAAGGAAAGTAAAATATATGATAAAAAAACGAAAGAACACATTCTTAAGATATTTGGAGGGTTGATCACTTCTTTAACACGCATCAGTGATGTAGCATGCCGATATGATGAAAATCACTTTTATATACTCTTGCCAGATACTACAGAAGAAAATGCACTGATTTTAGAAAAACGTGTACGTAAAACACTTGAAACACATGTTTTTGATGTTACGCCAGAATTAAACTTCATGTTTACAACAGCACACCTCAATGACAAAGAATCACCTGAAGCATTTATAACACGTACAAAACAGTTATTAAACTAAAACTGCAAGGATGGTTTTTATAATCCGTCCAAAGTTTCGATGAGCAGTTCTATCTCATCTTCATGAGAGGTTGTCTGCTTAGCTAAACGCAGATATGCCTTAAGTAGCTTATCTGGTTTGTTATCTTGATGCAGGTTTACCCCTGCTTCTTCCAAGTCTTTGTTGACAAAGTCTGCAAAAGCATCTTCTAGCTTTATCTCATAACGATTTCCTGAGACAGTGAGTCCTACGTTTTTCATGGTATGCCTTTATATATTTATGCTAAGAGTGTTTCTACCTGCGCAATGATCTTTTCTATCTCCATATCTTTTTCTTCAAGTTCACGTTTAAGGGCTGCTATTCTCGCCTCTTGCTCATTTTGAGATCCGGACACATTTGAAAGTTCTACTTTAAGTTGTGCATTTTCGATTTTAAGTGCTTCATGGTCTATTCTCCACTGTTCTATCTTCTCTTGTAATTTTTGTAATGCCGACATATCTTTTGCTCCATATTTTTATAATATTATTTGATGTGATATAATAGCAAAAGAATTAGAAATTAGAAATTAGAAATTAGAAATTTAATAAAAAAAACGGAAGTATCCATGCAAAAAAACAATATACTTTATGATAAAAGTTATGCATTTTCTATAAGGATTGTTAAATTAACCCAATATCTTTCTAATGAAAAAAAGGAATATGTACTAAGTAAACAAATCATACGTTCAGGTACAGCAATTGGTGCACTTGTTAGTGAGTCGAAATTTGCACAATCTACTGCTGATTTTATGAATAAATTAATGATAGCACTAAAAGAGGCAAATGAAACACAATACTGGATCAATTTATTATACGATACAAGTTATATCTCAGAAAGAATGTTCAACAGCCTACTTATTGATATTAAAGAATTAATAAGTCTCTTAGTCTCAATTACAAAAACAATAAAAATAAATAAAGGCATTTGAAAAATGCATACAATCATTTCTAATTTCTACATTCTAATTTCTAATTATAGAAAAGGCGAATAGTGCCAAATTTTACAGTATCAAGTCCATACCAACCTGCTGGTGACCAACCCCAAGCCATAGAAACGCTTTCTAGTTCCATAGAAGCAGGAAACCAATACCAAACCTTACTGGGTGTTACAGGTTCAGGTAAAACATACACCATGGCAAAGGTCATAGAAAAAACCAACAAACCCACCCTCATCATGACACATAATAAAACGTTGGCGGCGCAACTCTACTCTGAGTTTAAAAGTTTTTTTCCTAACAACCGTGTAGAGTACTTCATCTCTTATTATGATTATTATCAGCCTGAAGCGTATTTACCCCGACAAGATCTCTTTATAGAAAAAGATTCTTCCATTAACCAAGAGTTGGAACGTTTGCGTTTGAGTACCACTGCAAACTTGCTTTCCCATGATGATGTCATCGTCATCGCTTCTGTTTCTGCCAACTATGGGTTGGGTTCGCCTGATGATTACCGTTCCATCGTACAGAAACTTTGTGTCGGAGATGAGTACAACCAAAAAGCGCTACTGCTTAGGCTTGTAGACATGGGGTACAAACGTAATGATGATTTTTTTGACAGAGGTAATTTTCGTGTGACGGGTGAGGTCATAGACATTTACCCGGCTTACTCTGAAGAGTTTGCCATACGCATAGAGTTTTTTGGCGATGAGATAGAAGCTATCTATGAGTTCAACTCACTTACCGGAGAAAAAGAAGAGGGTGTCAAAGAAGTCACCGTCTACTCAGCCAATCAGTTCATCGTCTCTAAAGAAAAACTTGCTCTTGCAGTCAAAAGCATAGAAGATGAACTCGCAGAGAGGCTTGCCTACTACCAAAAAGAAGACCGCATGGTGGAGTATAACCGCATTAAACAGCGTACAGAATTTGACTTAGAAATGATAGAAGGTACAGGAATGTGTAAAGGGATCGAAAATTACTCTCGCCACCTTACAGGGAAAAAAGTAGGTGAAACCCCCTACTCCATGATGGACTACTTTGAAGCTATGCATGATGATTACCTTGTCATCGTCGATGAGTCTCATGTCTCTTTGCCCCAGTTTAGAGGCATGTACGCTGGAGACAGAAGCCGTAAAGAAGTACTGGTAGACCACGGATTCAGACTTCCGTCTGCACTGGACAACCGCCCTTTGATGTTTGATGAGTATATCCACAAGGCCCCTCACTTTTTGTTTGTCTCTGCTACCCCTGCACCACTTGAACTTGAGCTTTCCTCTGCCGTAGCAGAACAAGTCGTACGACCTACAGGACTACTTGATCCGCCTATAGAAGTCATAGACAGTACCTACCAGGTAGAAAACCTTTTTGACCGGATGAAACCAGTCATAGCAAAAGGGGAGCGTGTACTCATTACTGTACTGACCAAAAAAATGGCAGAAGAACTTAGTACTTACTATAATGACCTTGGACTCAAGGCACGCCATATGCATTCAGATATGGATGCCATAGAACGTAACCAGACTATACGCTCTTTACGTTTGGGGGAGTTTGACATTTTGATAGGGATTAACCTGCTTAGAGAAGGACTTGACCTTCCCGAAGTAAGTCTTGTGGCCATACTTGATGCAGATAAAGAAGGTTTTTTACGTTCACGCACCGCACTCATACAAACTTCAGGAAGAGCCGCCAGAAATGTCAGTGGGCGTGTCCTTATGTATGCTAAAAGGGTAACAGATTCTATGCAGTTTACCATGGACACCACTCAGGAAAGACGAGAAAAACAAATAGCATACAATCAAGAACATGGCATCACGCCTAAAACTACGTTAAGGGTTCTCGATACAGACCTTAAGGTCGATGATGCAGGCGAACTCTATAACAAACAAAGCAAACTGGACAAAATGCCAAAAGCAGAACGTCAACAACTCACCAAAGAGTTCAAAGCCAAAATGCTTGCGGCTGCAAAGAATTTAGACTTTGAAGAGGCGGCCAGGCTACGTGATGAGATAGCAAAAATCAAAAAATTGTAAGTTTTGGTGGATAAATCCACCATCAATTAAAAACACAAATACTATTTCGCTATAATACATCAAAATATACATTATAGAGGCAAAAAATTTATGGCATTAGACTTAAACTCTTCGCAACTCTACTTTAATCGTGAACTTTCATGGCTGCAGTTTAACTCACGTGTCCTTGCACAAGCACTTGATGAAAAGCTACCACCGCTTGAACGTCTCAAATTTCTTGCTATCTACGGAACAAACCTTGATGAATTTTACATGATACGTGTTGCTGGACTTAAAACTCTCTTTAAGGCAGGTGTTCAAGAAACAGGGCCCGACAAGTTAACACCAAGCCAACAACTCGAAGAGATACATGGATACCTGCATAAGGAGCATAAGGTTTTAGAATCTTGTTATACGTCTATCATCTCTGAACTTCATACACATGGCGTCAATGTAAAGAATTATGATGCCCTTAGCATAGAAGAACAAGAAGAAATAGAAGAAAAATTCTTTAATGAGATCTATCCTGTTATCATTCCCATAGCTGTAGATGCTACACATCCTTTCCCTCACCTAAACAATCTAAGTTTTGGTTTGGCCCTCACACTTGAAGATGACTCTAAGCATATTAAACATGGACTCATAAGAATCCCGAGAATACTCCCAAGATTTGTGCAGTTGGGACAAACGTTTATTCCCATAGAATCTGTGGTTGAATACTTTGCATCTGAACTTTTTCCTGGGTTCAGTCGACTGGCCTCTACGCCTTTTAGGGTCACAAGAAATGCAGATATCGAGATAGAAGAGGAGGAAGCAGATGACTTTTTAGAGATCCTTCAGGAAGGGTTACGATCTAGAAATAAGGGTTCGCTCATCCGTCTTGAACTCATCGATGGGGCAGATGCCGACCTTATCAACTTTTTACTCTCTCACCTCAACCTTGACAATAAAGACATCTACTCCTACAAAAGTCTCGCTCTTAACCTGGGGTGTCTCTGGCAAATAGTGGGAGACAAGGCACTCTCACACCTTGTATTGCCTACTTTTAATCCAAAGATATTACCTCCGTTAAACAGTGAAAATATCTTTGAGGCTATCGAGAAGCAAGACATACTTCTTTACCATCCTTTTGATAGTTTTGAACCCGTAGTTCAGTTCATCAAACAAGCTGCCGTAGACCCGGAAACCATTGCTATACGGATGACACTCTACCGGGCAGGGCCAAAGTCCCCCATCGTTAAAGCACTTATAGATGCTGTACGTGATGGTAAACAAGTGATGGTACTTGTTGAGCTCAAAGCAAGATTTGATGAGGAAAATAACTTGCGTTGGGCAAGAGCACTTGAAGATGCCGGGGCACATGTAGTGTATGGTATACCTGGACTCAAAGTGCATGCCAAAATCGCACAGGTTATTAAGAGACAAGGTGCAAAACTTAAAAGTTATGTGCATCTTGCAACAGGAAATTACAACCCTAGTACAGCAAAGATATATACTGACATGTCATACTTTACAGCAAAAGAAGCTTTTAGTACAGATGCCACGCACTTTTTTCACTTTTTAACTGGTTTTTCTACCCATACAAAGCTAGATACGCTTTTCATGGCACCTACACAAATCAAACCAAAGCTCATGAAACTCATAGAAAAAGAGCGTAAACATGGACATGAGGGGCACATCATACTTAAAGCCAACTCTTTAGTGGACATCGATATCATCAAAGCACTTTATGTTGCTTCTCAAAAAGGATGCAAGGTTGATCTTATCATCCGTGGTATCTGCTGTTTAAAACCAGGCATCAAAGGCATCAGTGAAAACATTACCGTCTCTTCTATCATAGGGAAATACTTAGAACACGCACGTATCTACTTTTTTAAACATGACAAGGTCAAATGTTATATCTCCTCTGCGGACCTGATGCCGCGTAACCTTGTGAGACGCGTAGAGCTCATGACACCTATATTGGAAGAAACCCTCACACAAAAGATAGAACAGATACTGATGCTTCAACTTTCAGACAACGCTTTACGTTGGGTATTGCAGGAAGATGGCAACTATACTAACGTGCCGTCTCTGGGTAAAACCGTAAACAACCATGCTATATTAGAAGAGTATGTAAACAAGATCCATGATAAAACAAAAAAAGAGACACCTAACTACGTAAGCCGTTTAGCAAATCGAATATTGAAGGATAGTTAATGATTATCAAATTCAAAGAATGGACACCTAAACTTGGACCTAATGTCTGGATAGCAGAAGGTTCTTCTGTTATCGGGCGTGTAAGCATGGGAGAGGATTCTGCTGTATGGTTTGGCTGTGTAGTACGTGGTGATGTGCATTATATTAGCATAGGAGACAGAAGCAATATCCAGGATCTCAGCATGATACATGTGACCCATCATAAAAAAGCAGATATGTCAGATGGCAATCCTACGGTGATTGGAAATGATGTCACAGTAGGCCACCGGGTGATGCTTCATGGCTGTACTATAGAAGATGCTTGTCTCATAGGGATGTCTGCTACCATACTTGATGGTGCTGTGATAGGTAAAGAGTCTATAGTAGGTGCTTCTTCCCTTGTGACTAAAAATAAAGTCTTCCCGCCAAGAAGTCTCATCATGGGAAGCCCTGCAAAAGTAGTACGTGAACTCACAGACGAAGAAGTAGCAGAACTCTATGCATCGGCAAAACGTTATGTCAGTTTTAAAAATGAATATCAGTAAAATACAGATGGCAAGAAAATGAAAAAAATCATTACAAAGAGTTTACAAAACATTCTCTCTAAAGATGTCATCCTGTTTGTTGTAAAAATGGGATTTATCGCCTTAGCGATCACCACCCTGATTACATGGAATATGTGGGATACGTTAAACAGTATCATTGTCTTTTCTCTGTCGTGGATACCATGGGAGTGGTTACAAACTTCCGTTACAGCAGTAGCAACATTTTTATTTGCCTATATGCTTTTTATCATCATCGTATCATTGCTGACTTCACTTTATAGCGAAAAGTTACTCATCGCCCTGGCTAAAAAACATTATCCTGATGTTCAAGTGCTTGGAAGTGCAAACATAAGTACTTCTCTCATCTTGACACTCAAAGCCAGTATCGTTTTTCTACTGCTCTTTATGGTTACACTTCCTTTACTTTTTATACCTCTTTTTGGCCAACTGGTATTACTCTACTTATGGTCTATCTTACTGAAGGAACCTACACTTTATGATGTAGGTGCTCTTTTCATCAATGACAAAAAAATACTCAAAGAAAAAAAGAACAATACAAGACTTTTAGCCATGATAGCTGCACTCTTTAACTATGTTCCCTTAGTCAATATCTTTGCTCCCGTATTTGCTCAAATACTGTTTTTACACCATATTCTAGGAGAAAGAAAATAAAATCTCCCGTCAACCTTGTACTTGATGCAGGGATGACAATTATATGTTTTTTTCTTCTTTTTTCACTCTGCGCTCTTTCTTACTCGACATTGAAAAACGCAATAACTCATCCGCACTTTGTATATACTCTGGCAGTGTTTCCAAACTTTTTCCCATCACCTTTGCAGCACATACAGCATCGCTAAAAGCACGGTGATGTGTCGCAGTTTCTATCTCTAAAAAGTCTATAAGGTAGGCAAGCCCATAACGTTCACTTTCAAAGGTACGCTTAGCCAATTCAATCGTACATAAAGTGAGGTTACCTATATGTCCTAAACCAAATCTGTCAAAAGAGGCATTCAAAAAGCTATAATCAAAATTTGCATTATGTGCCACGAACACAGCATCACCCATGAAATGACGTAACGCTATTAAAGCTTCTATTTTTGTGGGTGCCCCGATAAGATCTGTGGGTTCTATGCCTGTGATCTTGGTAATATATTCTGGTACAAAAGTACACTCGACAAATGTTTCAAAACGGTCTATCACTTTACCGCTTTGTAACATCACGGCACCTATCTCTATGACTTGAGAGGTACCTGGCTTAGAGCCATTTGTTTCTATGTCTATCACACAATAACGCTGTTCTGCATGTGAAGTAAAATATGTCTCAAGTCTATACTGGTCATCATTAACTTGTGCTATGGGGTAACCAGAGGCTTGAAGAAGGATGAATATCGTTTCAGAATCTTCCAGTAATGTCGTATGTTTTGTAACGATTCGTTTGTAGTGTTCTTCTGCCAGCAGTCCGTCATTTTTACGAAATGCGGTTGTTAGTTCTTCAAAGACTTTTTGCATTGGCTATAAATTGTTTCACTTTTTTAGGATCCTTTTTACCTTTAATGGACTCTACACCGGAACTTACATCTACTCCATAAAAACCAAATTGTTTCACTTGAACTACATTCTCAGGTGTCAAACCTCCTGCTAAAATGATTTTTGAACAGTCTACACCATTGAACCATTCAAGGTTCAGACGTTTTCCTGAACCGCCATATGCTTCACTGAAAGCATCTACCAAACGATATCTATCTTTAAATCGCGTTAAATCTTCAGGGCCTTTAGCACGCACCACAGGTAAAGTTTGTAACCCTATAGCATCTAAAGACTCTTCATCTACATCAAAATGAATCTGCGCACGTGAAATATCAGAATATCTACACACCATGTCTATAGTTTCTATCCCTTCATTAACAAAAAGCCCCACTCTTTCTACAAAAGGAGGAAGTTTATCAATGATTTTTTTCGCTGCTGCCGGTGTGATATAACGTGGTGACTTATTATAAAATACAAATCCCAAGGCATCTGCTCCACACTCTACCGCGTACAAAGCATCTTTTAAATTAGTAATCCCACAAATTTTGACTCTCATCTTGCATATCTCCTTAAAGTAGAGCAAAACATCACTTCAATTACTATCGGTTCTGATATTTCCATATTATCCCCTTCTTATTTTAAGGCTAATATAGCAGCTGCTATGCCATCAGGATGTTTATATACAAATGAACCAGCTACAACAATATTCACACCTGCTGCTTCTAACTCTTTGACATTTTTATCATTCACTCCACCATCTACTTCTATAAGACATTTTGGGTTTCTCTTTTCTATCAATGCTTTAAGACGTTTAGCTCTTTCTATTACCGAAGGAATAAATTTTTGTCCACCAAAGCCTGGATTGACACTCATTAGGAGTACCATATCTACATCTTCAAGTAAAAATTCTATGGCTTCAGGTGGCGTGTGTGGATTGAGGGTAATAGCAGGACGTATACCAAGTGCACGTATTTTCTGAACCAATCTATGAGGATGTTTCTCTTCTTCAATGTGAAAAGAGATAAACTCTGGGTTTAAAGGTGCGAACAGATCAACAAAAAATGAGTTGTTCTCTACCATCAGGTGTATATCTAAAGGTTTTGTTGCAGCCCTAGCTATTGCTTCAACAACGACAGGTCCTATGGTAAGGTTAGGGACAAAATGACCATCCATGACATCCACATGTACAAGATCACAACCCCCTTCACAGATTGCTGAAACATCATGAGCCAAATGTCCAAAATCAGCAGAAAGTATACTTGGTGCTACTAACATAAATATCCTCTTATATTATTTTAATAATTATAACATAAGGGTACCTCGAAAAACCTAATTATGTCTAGAAACCCTTCCATACATAAATCCCGAGATTTTTACACAGTTATTTATTGTTTATCATTAGTTAGGTTAAGCAATATTTATGTTCTTTTTGTCTATAATCGCATTAAATATTCACCGTTTTCTACTTTACTATAAAAGTTCTGTAAGAAATACGATTAACTTAAAGGACATACTATGGCAAGAAAATGTGACATTACGGGCAAAGGCCCATTAACAGGGAACAATGTTTCTCACGCAAACAACAAAACAAAAAGAAGACAGCTTCCAAACTTAAGATCTGTGAAAATCTCTCTTGACGACGGAACAACTAAAAGAGTTAAAGTTGCTGCTTCTACACTTAGAACTATGAAAAAACACGCTGCTCAAGCTGCCACAGCTGAGTAAGTCCCTACTTTTGGGACTTAGGCTTTGATAGCCACACAACAACTTAAAAAGTTTCTCGGTTGGAGAAGCTCACCCAAACCTCATATTACCTTAAATGACGAATATTATGGTCATTTAGCCCCTTTTAGACTTCCCCTTATACTTACTGTACTTGTGATGCTTATCGGTACAATAGGATATATGTTTATTGATGGTTTTCCTCTTATGGATGCCATATATCAAACAGGTATCACATTTACTACCGTAGGTTTTGGGGAGATACAACCCATTTCAGATATGGGGCGTATCTTTACCATCTCTCTTATCATCTTTGGCTTCGTTGTTTTTTCTATCGCTATAGGTATTATTGCAGAAGTTGTAAAAAGAGGTGAGTTTCAAAAAACTGCTAAGGAGCGTAAAATGCTTTACGAAATTGCTAGGCTTAAACAGCACTTTGTTGTCTGTTATCATAATGAATTTACCATACAAGTCACGAAACAACTCCGTTCAAATCACATCCCTTTTGTTGTAGTTGACCCACGTGAAGATATGGAAGAAATAGCCAAAAAGTACCATTATCCTTATATTGTTATGGCAGAACCGCATACAGAAGAAGGCATCCTAAAATCACACCTTTCTTCAGCCAAGGGCGTCATCACATTAGCAGATAATGTTGCAGATAACATTGCAACCATCGCCTCTGCACGTCTTTATGAGACAGAAATAGGCCGCGTAAGCAAATTTCTCATCATTGCCAATGCAAAAAGCAATGAAGATGATCAAAAACTTCTTAAACTAGGTGCAGATAAGGTTGTCACTGCAACTAAACTCATGGCACAACGTATCAATGCAATGGCAGCACGTCCTGACATGGAAAACCTTCTTCAGGAGTTTCTTTATAAAACAGATACCCCTCTTGATATGGAAGAATCAAAAGTTTTCAAAACATCATGGCTCGCACTTAAAAAAATAAAAATTGCACGCTTTAGAGACACTGCGAATGTTACCATTATCGGTATACGTCAAAAAGATGGTAGATTTATTCCTATGCCTAAAGGTGACACCATCATTATGCCAGAATCCAAACTTTTACTCATCGGTACAGGTGAGGGTATCGCAAAAGCAAAAAAGATTATCCGTCAAGAAGAGAAACCTGAGGAACTCAAATATGTTTAAGCTTATTTCACTTGAAAACGGTTTGGAAAATGTTCAAGGTTTCTTCTGTGGTGCTACGAATGTCGGTATGAGAACAAACCCTGCCAACTCTGGTGTAAGTGAACTAGATGGTGATGTTGCTTTTATAAGAAGTGAACAGCCTTGTGATATCTCTTCCGTGTTTACAAGTAATACATTTCAGGCTGCACCCATCAAACATTTTCAAAAGTACCCTAAAGGGTTTCAAACAAATTTCGTCCTCATCAATGCAAAAAATGCCAATGCAATGACAGGTAAAAAAGGAGTAGAGGACATAGAGTCCATTATGTCTGTACTCTCAACCAAATTGAATGTACTGAATCCCGTGATGAGTTCAACAGGTGTCATAGGTTACCGTTTACCCATAGATCAAATAGCCTCTGCTTTTGATACACTGAATTTCAACGCTTCAAATTCACACCATACCGCACGTGCTATCATGACAACAGACAGCTTCAAAAAAGAGTTAGCCTATAACGTAGAACTCGAAGATGGCAACTCTTTCCGCATCGCAGCCATTTGTAAAGGTGCGGGTATGATAAACCCTGCCATGGCCACAATGCTCTGTTTTGTCATTACCGATGCTGCCGTCCCCAAGTCTGACATGGATGAACTGCTCACTGTAGCAACAGAGCATTCATTCAACCGTATCTCTGTAGATGGTGACACTTCTACAAATGACACAGTCATGTTGCTTTCAAACAAACAAAGTACACATTACCACAAAAAAGCGTTTTCTGCAGCCTTAAATAAAATCATGTTTGAACTCGCTATGCTTATACTAAAGGACGGAGAAGGGGCAACCAAACTTGTAGCCTTTGAAGTCAAAGGAGCAAAGTCTGAAGATGAAGCCAAGAGAGCAAGCAGAGCACTAAGCAACTCTCTCCTGGTGAAAACTGCTCTTTTTGGAGAAGATCCAAACTGGGGACGCATTGCTTCAACTATAGGTGCATCTGGCATAGCATGTGAGGACGAAACACTTATCATACACTATGATGACCTTCTTATCTATTCTAATGAATTTAGAGAGTTAGACAAAGCACGTGAAGACAAAGCATATAAAATCATGAAACAAGAGCGTTTTAAAGTCACATGTGACATCGGTTTAGGTGATGCCTGTTATACTTCTTATGGTTGTGATTTGAGTTATGATTATGTGAAAATAAATGCAGAATACCGAACTTAAAAATGCAATTTTAACTCTTTGCTAACCACAAAAAAGTTATAATATAAATTATATTAATACTAGGAATTGAAATGTTACACGAATACAAAGATGAAATACATGAATTAAAACAAAATGATGCACATTTTGCAAAGATTTTTGAAAAACATAATGCACTTGACCAGAAAATTCAAGATGTAGAAGCAGATCGTACAATTTTAACCGATATAGAGTTGGAAACACTTAAGAAAGAGAAACTTCTTTTAAAAGATGAAGCTTACAAAATCATTTTAGACTATAAAAAAACTCAGGCATAACCTTAGTCTCAAACACTTCATGGGCTTTTGCCCATATATTAATCTTCTTACCCTATAATATCTTTAATCTATTTATAGGAATAATCATGAAATTACTGCCACTTGTACTTATTACCCTGCTTACAACATTTGCCTACACTGCAGAAGCTAGACACGAATATATAAAAGATGCGCCTACTGAAAAGCCACAAGTACCCAAAGGCATCTACTATGGGAAAGTTTTAGAAATAAAAGGTGCCATGGGATATAAATATCTTAAAGTAGATGAGAATGGAACCCAGCATTGGGTTGCCATAGCAAATGCCCCAGTGGCTGTGGGTGACAAGATTGGCTATGATAAAAAAACGATTATGCATGACTTTGAGAGTAAATCTTTAGGAAAAAAATTTAAGGAGATCATCTTTGCTTCGGATGTTTATCTTCCTCAGAAAGTAGAAAAACCCAAAAGTATGAAAGATATGCTAGGACTAGGAAGTACAAAAACACATGTAAAAGACCCGCATCAAGGTATGGGTATAGGTATGTCCCCTTCCGAAGAAGATGAAAAACCAAGTAAACCTTTTGTCAAAAAAGGTACTTATACAATCGAAGAAATACACATGTGGAGAAAAAACCTTCAAGACCAGATTATTACAATAGAAGCGACTGTCTTCAAGGTATCTCATAATATTATGAAACTTGACTGGGTACACTTGGGTGATGGTACAGGGGTTGAGAAAAAACTCACAGATGACTTAGTATTTACGGCTCATTCAACAAATATCAAAGCAGGAGACAAGGTCATCGCTAAAGGTAAAGTTATTGTCGATAAAGATTTTGGGTATGGTTACTTCTATAAAGTACTCATCCAAGATGCTACCTTTGGAGTAAAATAAGATGGCGACATTTAACAGTATAGAAGCATTCCCCGAAGCACTTTTAGATACACTCAATATACTTAATTTTACAACGATGACTGAGATACAAGACAAGGCCATCACTCCTATTTTGGAAGGTAAAGACATCTTGGCACAATCCAAGACGGGTTCAGGAAAAACATTAGCCTTTGGACTGCCGTGTGTAGTACGTACAGATATGAATAAAAATAAACCTCAAACCATCATCATCACACCTACACGAGAATTAGCCGAGCAGATAGCAATCGAACTTCGTAAAGTAGCCGCCTATAAGCCCAATCTCAAAATACTCACACTTTATGGTGGAGTTCCTCTTCGTGCCCAAGCTGAGTCACTCGCAAAAGGTGCACATATACTCATCGGTACCCCGGGGCGCATACAAGATCATCTGGCTAAAGAGACACTGGTTCTAGACAGTATCAAAACACTGGTACTTGATGAAGCAGATCGTATGCTGGATATGGGTTTTTATGATGAGATAGTCAAAATAGGTTCCAACATGCCACGGGCTAAACAAACCCTGCTCTTCTCCGCAACATTTCCGGAAAAGATAGAAAAACTAGCCAAAGCATTACTTAAACAGCCAGTCACCATAAAAGTAGATACCGTTCAAGAGAGTGATAAAATAGATGAAATAGTCTATGAAACTTCTGATAAGTTTAAAACCCTCACAGTACTTATACAATCCTATAAACCAGAGTCGCTTCTTATTTTTTGTAACACTAAAGTAGAAGTTATTACACTGACTGAGATGCTGTATAAACACGGGCATTCGGTCATAGACATACATGGTGACCTTGAGCAAAGAGAACGTAATGAATCTGTCATCGCTTTTTCTAATGGTTCTAAACGTATCATGGTTGCTACAGATGTTGCTTCAAGGGGTCTGGACGTCAAAGACATCGCACTTGTGATCAACTATGACTTGCCCTTTGATAAAGAAGTGTACACACACCGTATAGGACGTACAGGACGCGCAGATGCAACCGGTACAGCCATCTCGCTCTATAGTCCAAGAGACAGTGAAAAATGTTCATACATTACTTCTGAAGCACGAACAGCGCAGACAAAAGACTTACGTGTAGATGCTAAATTTAAGATGGCATCTGAGTATGATACACTTTGCATTAACGGTGGGAAAAAAACCAAACTTCGTGCGGGAGATATACTCGGTACTTTATGTAAAGAGATAGGCATTGACCCAAAACTGATAGGGAAGATAAATATCACAGATACAAAGACTTATGTCGCACTGCATCATACTATAATAGACAAAGTGTTTAAAGCATTAAAGAAAACAACAATTAAGAAGAAAAAATATGTCACTTGGGTATTGAACTAATCTTCCAATATCTCTTTTCTTCTTTTGTTTCTCACTACATAGAAGAGTGTAAGTAATACGACACAGAGAAGCGCGATCAATGTTGCAGTCTGTAGATACTCGGAGATAAGTGCTTCATTGGAGCCTAGCAGATACCCTAATGCCACTAAAACAATCACCCAAATACCCGCACCCAAACCTGAATAAAAAGCAAATTTGGCGACATTCATACGTGCCAGTCCTGCAGGCAGAGAAATGAGTTGACGTATGCCGGGGATGAGTCTTCCGTTAAAGGTGGAAAGCTCTCCATGTTTGATAAAAAAGGCTTCAAGTTTGTCTAGTGTTTCTTCTTTGATGAAAAAGTATTTACCGTAACGCAAAATGAATTTTCTTCCAAAATGCATCGCCAGATAATAGTTAAAAAGTGCTCCGGCTACAGAACCCATTATCCCAACGAAAACAACCATATAAAGATTCATTTCACCTTTGAATGCCAAATATCCTGCAGGTATCATGATAATTTCGCTAGGGAAAGGGAAGAAGGTGCTCTCAAGAAACATGAGAAGAAAGATACCCAAATAGCCCATATCTCCAATGTAACCTACAATGGTTTGAGCTATGTCGTGTATCATAAAAAAGTGTTAATGACTATTCGCTGTACGCGCCAACAGCAGTGAGTCTTTTGTAACGTTGATCAAGTAATTCATCTTCTGAAAGTTCCCTAAGCGCTTTGACACTCTCCAAAAAATACTTTTTTATAACATCTGCTGCCGTTTCTTTGTCACGATGTGCACCGATCAAAGGCTCATCAAGTATATCATCTACCAAACCATGCTCAAGTAAATCATTTGGTGTGATCTTTAACGCTTTTGTCGCAGCTTCTACTTTTGTTGGGTCATTCCATAAAATCGCAGAACACCCCTCAGGAGAAATAACTGCAAATACAGAATAACGCATCATCGCAAGCTTATCTGCCACACCTATGGCAAGCGCTCCACCTGAACCACCTTCACCTATAACGATAGAAACCATTGGTACTTTAACAGAAGAAAATTCAAAAAGATTCTTAGCAATAGCCTCACTTTGACCTCTCTCTTCTGCTCCAAGCCCAGGGTATGCACCTGGAGTGTCTATGAGCATAAGTACAGGAATGTCAAATTTCTCTGCCATTTTCACTGCACGTAGTGCCTTTCTATACCCCTCAGGATTTGGCATACCAAAGTTTCTTTTGATCTTATTTTTTACGCCACGACCTTTTTGTTCACCTATAAGCATCGTTTTCTGACCATTTATCCAACCGATATAACATAAGATAGCCGGGTCATCCCTAAATGCACGATCACCGTGAATTTCATACGCATCCTCCATCAAAAGTTTGATGTAGTCTAAAGAATAGGGTCTGTCTGGGTGACGGGCAAGTTGAAGTTTTTGAAAGTCACTCAGTGATCCAAAAGTCTTTTGTACTTCTTTTTCTAACTCATTTTGATACTTATTTACAGCCTCAAAATTTGCGATGGCATGTGCCGATACAATTTCTTCTTGTATCGTTTCAATTTTACTTTCAAAATCTAAATAAGTTGCCATGCATTAATCCTTATATTTTCTTAAAGATAACTACGCCATTTGTACCGCCAAAACCAAATGAGTTACTCATAGTAATATTGATATCTGCTTTTCTAGCTTTATTGGGAACATAATCCAAATCACAGTTTTCATCTGGCGTTGTATAGTTAATCGTAGGAGGAAGTACGCCATCCCTCATAGCCATAAGACACACAACCGCTTCTATGGCACCTGCTGCGCCAAGACAGTGACCTATCTGACCTTTTATAGAACTTATCGGAGGACAGTTTTCTTTTCCTCCAAGTAACTCTTTGAGCGCTGCTGTTTCATTTTTGTCATTCACCGGTGTTGATGTTCCATGAGCATTCACGTAGTCAAGTTTAGGCTCACCTGCCATTTTATAAGCACCCTTCATAGCACGAAAAGGCCCGTCCATCGTTGGTGTTGTGATGTGGTTTGCATCTCCACTTTCACCAAATCCAATGAGTTCACCATAGATTCTTGCACCTCTTGCAATAGCATCATCATAACTCTCTAAGACTAATGCACCTGCACCCTCACCCATTACAAAACCATCACGACCAGCATCAAATGGTCTTGATGAAGTTTGTGGGTCATCATTGCGAGTTGAAAGTGCTTTCATTGCAGCAAATCCACCGATACCCACTGCACATATAGCTGACTCAGCTCCAACAACCAACATTTTATCTGCAGTTCCTACCATGATAGACTTTGCAGCCTCACCTATGGCATGTGTACCAGCAGCACAGGCAGTTACAGATGAAAGGTTTGGACCTTTAAGCCCTTGATAGATTGAGACAAATCCACCCAGCATATTGACAAGAGAAGAAGGAATGAAGAATGGAGAAATTCTTCGTGGTCCTCTTGTTGCACATACTACTGAGTTCTTTTCAATATTTGGTAGTCCACCTATGCCTGAAGCAGAAGCCACACCAAATCTTTCCATATCTACATCTTCAGGTAATTTTGCATCCTCCACAGCTTCATTGGCAGCCTTGAGTCCAAGCTGTATAAATCTGTCCGCTTTCTTTGCCTCTTTTGCGTCAAGCACTGTAAGTGGGTCAAAATCTGTTATTTCACCAGCGATGGTAACAGCATGATTTTCTATATCAAATGACTCAATAGTTTTAATACCGCATTTGCCTTCTACAATCGCAGAAAATGCACTTTCTTTATCTAATCCTAGGGCATTTATCATCCCTAACCCTGTAACTACAACTCTTTTCACTGGCTCTCCTATCCACTTTATATAAAATATATATTAATACTTCAGAAAATACTCATAAATATTTTAAATTCCCCGAGGGGAACTCAACTTATACGCTTTCGATAAATTTAATGGCGTCACTTACAGTTGCAATAGCTTCTGCTTTATCATCAGGAATTTCAATATCAAATTTCTCTTCAAGTGCCATTACCAATTCAACAACATCAAGACTATCAGCCCCAAGATCCTCTACGAATTTAGACTCTTCTTTTACCTCATCCGGGCTCACATTTAGTTGCTCTACAACTACTTCTTTTACCTCGTCAAATAATGCCATTGACTACTCCTTAAGTTTGTTAAAAATACCTCTAATTATAACAAAAAAAGTATAAAAAGCTTATATATCCGATGAAATATGTGTTTGTGTTTAGATAAATATGGTTTTTGTGTAGAAAAGATGTAGAAAATGTCTATGTAGTAAGATATAAATTTACTCTAAATTGATGCATGGTAAAATGCCATGCATCAATTCATGTTATATGATTAAAATTTATATTGAAGATTTGTGTAGAAGTATCTACCAGGTTCATTCATAAGCATGACTTCATTGTCGCCAACAGTAGGAAGCAAGATTAAGTCATTATAAGTATTTGATACTGCATATGTTTTATCGAACACATTATCCACACCTACAGTCAGTTCAAATGCACCCCACTGTTTACTACCTTTAAGATTTAAAATACCATAAGCATCTAACTCCTGTTCACCATTCTCTGCATCAAATTTTGTCCAAGCATCTGAAGCTATGATCTCGACTTTAAAGGCTAAAGTCTCATCATAGTCATAGTTTACAGCTGCATTAAATTTGAATGGAGGAATTTCAGGCATATCTGTTTCAGTTTGACCCTCTAAAGGATTATCTTTTTCACCTCTTTGGTATGCCATACCATAATCAAAATAAAGTGAATCAGTTGCTATATAGGTTCCACTCAATTCAACCCCATATATAGTTGCATCTACATTTTCATATTTATTTTCCATTTTTGATGAATTATAGGCAATAAAATCATCCAGTTGAGAATAGAAAAATTTTGCTTTGACACTAGCATTATCAAATTTCTTTTCCAACCCAATATCAAACTCATAGTTAACAGTAATTTCCAAGTTTGGTGTACCTACAGGGTTTCCCTTACTTCCTAACCAATAAAGTTCTTTGGCATCAGGTACTCGTGAAGATTTTCCTAAACCGGCAAAATATTGTGTATTTGCATCAGCATTATACGTTCCAAAGATATAGCCATTAAGCTCACTATAGTCATTATCTTGTTGTGTCGTATTTTGAGATGTGATTTCAGTGTCATCATATCTCAACCCTAAATCTAAAACAAATTTATCCATTTTAATGTTATCTTTTAAGAAAAAAGCCATATTTTCTGTATCTACATCATAAATACTGTGATAAGGGAAATTAATTGTCATAGGACTAAACTCATTGAGAGGGATATCATTCTTTGTATAAACACCATCCCAGTTACGTAAACTGTAATCTACACCTGCTGTAATAGTATGATTATCAACATCAAAACTATTTTTAAGTTTCATTCCTTGCATTTTTGTTGTTAATGCATGTGTCATATAATCCGTAGCACCCATCACTCTGTATTTTGTTGACATTGGGTGTTCCACTTCTGACTGATACATTTGAACTTTAAGCTCTTTAGAGTACTTTCCAAGATCTGTAGCAATATACTCAACATTGAAAATATCTGAATCATCATATAGTGCATCCATTTTTGAAGACGGATACAAAATATCATCACTTCTGTTTCCTGTATAGCTAAGTCTTAACTCTTGGTTATCTGTAATGTTCCAAAATAATTTTGCCAGAACTGTTTTTTTACTGTATGCATCCATATCTTGATACTGTGGCTGATATTGGGTACTTCCAGGAACAGCGCCATTGGCTATTTCTCTGTCTATCTGCCCTACAAAATCATTACCGTCACCATCTTCATACTGTTCACTTGTTTCTGTTGAAGCAGAAAGTAAAAATTTTACATTTTCGGTAATGGTACCAGAGGCAGACAAAGCAACTTTTTTATAACCCCAAGATCCAAGACCTAGATTTATATCACCTTGAAATTCTTCTTCTGGCTGAATGGTATGAATTTTTACATCTGCACTCAAGACACCAAAATCTTCTACATTGTAAGGACCTTCATTGATTTCAATATAGTCAATATTGTTTGTCAACACATGAGAAACTGGCGGGTCCATTCTGTTTGGACAGGCACCATATACTTTTGCACCGTCAATCGTTACATTGATATTGTCTTTTTTCTGTCCTCTTACGATGATATCATTTGCAATCCCCGATCTTCTTACCAAGGATACAGAAGGTGACTGTTTAAAAAGTGCTTCCCCTAAGTCTGCAGACTTAATGTCCTCACCATGTACATCTTTAATCACCTCTGTATCTACCTTCGTCTCCACATTGATCGTTTCTAACTCAATTCCAGCAGCATTCATCCATAATGAACATGCCAAAAAGAGGTAAATTCCCTTTTTCATACTAATCTCCTAAAATAATTTGAACTATAATGTCGTAGTTGTGTTAATTAAGTGTTAAATTCATCTGATTTGATAGCGAAGTTTGATACTGATGCTTGTAGGTAATGAAATAGGAGCATTTTTTGCATTCACAGGAAAAGCACTTTTGACAGCATTTCGTGCTGAATTATGGAATACCCTAGACCCGTCTAGCGATATATTTCCTACTTTTCCATTGCTTAAAATCGTGAACTTCACGGTAACTGTACCTTGCATTCCTCTTTTTCTTGCAATCCGAGGATAAGATTTATGCTTATCTATTGTTGCTCTTATATTCGCAAGAAATTGCTTTTTTTGTGCAGGGCTGAATTCTGGTTTTCTTGCGGAAGCTTTTTGTCTTGGTTTATTTTCTTTAACTGTTTTCTTTTTAGGTTTTTGCTTTACTTCAGGTTTCTTTTTGACTTCTTTGGCTGCAGGCTTAGGTGTAACCTTTGGTACTATAGGTTCAGGAACAACCTCTTCTTTTACCTCGATCTCTTCTTCCGGGATTGGTTCTTTTATTATCTCAGGTTCAACCATGGGCTTTTCCTCAACCACAGGTTCTTCTTCAACGATAGGCTGTTCTATCTCTTCTACCAGCTCTTCCTGATCTACAGTAGTTATAGGTTCAGGTTTAAAAGATGACATACACAGTTGTATCACCTTTTCTTTTGATTCTTGTGATGATATAAGAGTACCGTTTTGTACATAAAAAAATATACTTACCACAAGAAGGTACATAATTGAGGTGCTAAAATAAGAGATAAAATGACGATGTTTTAGCATAAGAAGGTCTTTTTGGGATGTATTATGGCGGAAAAAACATTAAGAAAATGTTAAAAAGAGCAGAAGAACTCTGTATTTAAATCGAGTATAAATACAAGACAACTTCTGGGCTTAAGTTATTTCGACGTAACATACCAAAAGTATGCCATAGAAGTGTTAATTTAGTGTTAAGCCAAATCAACTTTTTATTTTAGAGCATCGTAGCAAGATTGCATGAAGCAAGTATGAATTAGTTTACTCTTACATTTTCTTCTTTAACTGTCCAAATAAACACAATAGGGATAAATACCAAAGTCATAAATGTCCCTACAATCAATCCTCCAATAGCTACTGCACCCAATGGTGCCAGTCTCTCCAGTCCTATGGCTGCACCCTGTGCTATAGGGAGCATTCCTACTGAGACTGCAAAAGCTGTCATAAGTACAGGCCGTGTACGGATCTTAATGGACTCTAACATAGCTTCACGCTTATTCATCCCTGCCTGTATCTGTTCTAAAGCAAAATGAATGAGTAAAATAGCATTGTTTACGATGACCCCTGAAAGTAAGATAAATCCCATCATCGCTGGCATAGAAACATGATATCCTATGGCAAGCAACGTCCATGATGCGCCGATGATCGTAAGGGGTATGGAAAAGAGTATCATCAAAGATATTTTTACATTGGCAAACATAACAATAAGCGTAAAAAACATAAGTACCACTGCTGTGATAATCGCGTTTATCATTCGCTTTGCAGATGCTTTAAACTGTTTTATATCTCCTATTTGTTCCAATTCTACTCCCAGAGGCAGAGTTACCTCTTCAAGCTGTTTTTCAAAATTTGCCATAATGTGTGAAATGGCTGCTTTTTCTCTGTTCCCATATACTTCTAGCGTGTACTCCAATCCCTCTCTAGTAATTCTGCTAGGCTCTTTAGTAAAGTCTAAAGTAGCGATTTTATTTAATGGGATTTTACCTTTAGGGGTATCTATAAGCATAGTTAAAAGGGTATCAAACTGATCTATCTGTTTTTGAGGCAACCGCACTCTTACAGTATAATCCATACTGTTGGCTTTAGGAAAAGCAGCGACTGGAGCCCCTCGTAGAAATTGCTGTACTTGCTCTGTAATATCTGAACGCATGAGTCCATAACGCAGGGATTCAGCCTCATCTATATTTAGATTATAGACCACTTTATCCATATCCCATGTCGTAGAAGTTGAGACTACTCCTTGTGTCTTTTGTAACGCATTTCTTACATCATGTCCTGGTTCTTGCAATGCATTTAGATCCGAACTGCTCAACTTTGCATTCACATTTGCACGAATACTTGAAAGTGCAGTTGCACCATAAGGAGCGATATTCAGATGCTTCACATGCGGAATTTTAGCTATCTCTTTACGTAATGTTGCAGAGATCTGCCAAATATCCTCTTCTCTTTGAAATCTATCCACATAGGTTGCCACAATAAAAAGATGATCCGTACCGCTTCCGGATCCTATACTGAGCACTCCTGCTTCACTGCCGATACTCGCCGAAACACGTAAAAGCTCTCCTTGTTTTTTGATCAGTATATTGACCTCTTTCATAATTTCTTCACTCTTCTCTATAGGCAAATTTGCATCTGTAATGATCTCAATGTTCACAACGCCTGTATCCATGGGAGGCATAAGCTCTTGACCCACAACAGGCATTACCACTTTTACCGAAATCACAAAAAGTGTAATAAGTACAATAATGGAAATAAAGCCTAAAAATTTAGAATCAGTAATAGCTCTTACAATAGACACAAAGAAGCCCTGAATACTGTCATTGGCACGACCAATAACTGCATGGAAACCATTCTCAATCTTAATTAAAAGAGGATTTTGGATCGCCAAAATATGTAATGAAAGTAAAGGCACCGCAATAATGGAAATAAAATACGAAGCTACTAAAGCCAAAAGTAATGTCCCAACAAGTGGCCCAAAAACGGTTTGAGGGTATCCGCCTATAAAGAGCATCGGAGCAAGGGCTATCATAGTGGTTAAAGTACCACTGAGGTCTGCAAACATAATCTCTTTGGTTCCGTCAAAGACGGCAGTGTGTATCTCTTTCCCAAGCTCTCGATAGTGCCTTTCAATGTTTTCCATCACCACTACTGTGTCATCCAATAACAGTCCCAAGGCCAAGATAATCGCTGTCAGTGTCACCACGTTAAAGTCTATCCCTACTAGCCACATCAACGCAATGGTTGAAGCATATACCAGAGGGATCGTCACAAGTACCACTAAAATCTGACGAAAACTCGCTAAAAACAAGAAAACCACAATCGTCGACATGATAATCGCATCTCGAAGAGACTCAAACATATTTGTTGTACTCTGAACAATAGTCTCTTTTTGGGTGTCACTCACCTCGAAGTTGATATTGGGATATCTTGATTTAAAACCAGAAATAATATGTTCAACTTTATCGATAGTTTGAATGACATCCGCTGAAACGGAACGCTGTATAGACAGAGCAATCGCTGCTTTGCCATTTCCATAATACGCAGCAGAATTTTCATAGTGCCCAAAATAGATTTCAGCCACATCAGAGAGTTTTATTTCTAGTGTAATCATTAAATTTTTAAGCGTAGCTACTTTCTCTTTCTTTCCTTGTGATTCGAGCAGATAACGATGTTCTTTATTACTCACAAAACCTATAGCATAGTCATTATCATTTTTTTGTAATGTTGCAATAACCTCGCCTAGAGACAAATGATAACTATCAAGTTTATCTTTATCGACAATGATCTGTAACTCTTTTTCATACCCGCCAAAAATATCTACATTTGCAACCCCTTGAGTCTTTAAGAGTTTATGTTTAATATCACTACTGGCTAAATCACGAATATCTTCCAGTGTGAGTGCAGTACCCTCTTTAGGAGACATCGCTATAACGAGAATAGGTGCTGTGGCTTCTGTGATTTTGATGATTTGAGGCTCTTTGATGTCTGTTGGAAGTTTCGCACGAATTTTAGAAAGGGCCGTATTGACATCATTGACAGCCGTATCGATATTTTTACTGTATTCAAACTCTGCGCGAATGACAGTCACTTCATCGATAGTATTAGAATAAGCACGGCGTATCTCATCCAGTGCATAAAGCTCTTCCTCAACAGGTACTGCTATGTTGCTTGCCATCGTCTCTGCTGATGCTCCAGGCTGAACAACAACCAGTGCTACTTCTGGGTAGTTTGAGTCAGGAAAAAGATTACGGTGTATCTTCCCATAACCCATGATGCCCGCAAAAACAAACAGTGCTAAAAAAGAAAGAATGATATGCGGTTTCTTGAGTAACTTTTCCACCCAGGAACCAGACTCTTTACTCATGTTCTGCCCCTAGTATTTCTACCTTGTCATACGCAGGAAGCCGTGCTAATTTTACTTCACTGGCTTTGGCAACTTCTGTATCAGGGCAAGGAGAGACAAGTAGCTTATTTTCATTTTGCATCTCTATATTTATTTGCATAGGCACAAACTTTTCGTTTACATATGTCATTACAAAAGTACCTTCTTTTTTATGCAACACTGTATCATTTGATATGATGCAACCTTTGACTTCTCTTGTCAGAACTTCTATATTTACACTACTGCCAACAGGCAAAGCAAGTACGGAAGTCAACTTAACTTCTGCACTCGTCAAACCATTTTTCGAAATAGTATAAATAGATTTAATGTTACCGATTTTTTTACCCTCGGCAAAGACCAATTGCTCTTTTGCTATCGAAGTATGCTGCACCGCATACGAAAATATTAACTTTTTCTCTCCGTTACTCATAGTGAGTATCGGCTTTCCTAATGCTGCTAAATCTCCCTCTTGCAGGAGTATGGCATCTATCTCTCCATCAAAAGGAGCTACGATTTCAAGGTAAGAGAGTTGATGTGTTAGCTGTTTTATTTTCTGCATCGTGTTTTCTATGACTGATTTTTTAGTGTTCATCGCTACTTTTGAAATATCTAATTTCTCTTTAGCTAATCCGCCCACGTTAAAGAGCTTCACATTACGAGTATAAATACTTTTTGCTAATGCCGCATCATTTTGCTGAGCTGAAAGTGTTGCTTGTAGAGACTGTATACTAGACTGTAATTCTATCTGATCAATGAGTACAAGTAACTCGCCTTTATTTACTTTTTGAGACTCTTCTACAAGTACTTTTTCTACGTATCCCGCCAATTTAGTTGAAAGCTCTATACTTTTATCTGAATCCACTTGTGCTAAATAAGATTCTTTATTTTGCATCATCCCTTCTATAGGTTTTACTAATGCTACACTAATTGAGGCAACTGTAGGCAATGCTTCATTGCTTATCTCAGATTGTCTACTTTGCAACAGTCCTTTACCTTTTATCATAAGTACTGCTACTGCGATGATGACGACAATAATGATCATTATTTTTTTCATTGGTTAACTCCCTGTTCTAACAGATAATCTATATAATATATACTTTTTTTATAATTGTATTTACTCTCGATAAGCTTTGCTTCTGCCAACTGTCTTTTTCCTGTTGCCAACAATAAATCATTGAGCGTTGCGGCATCATTTTCATAACGTACCTTTTCTATCTTCTCACTTTTTTTACTAAGGTGTAACTGTGCGCTGTTCCCCAGATATTCAGCATAGCTTTGTTTGATTTTTTCCACCCCTTGGGTTAAAAGTTTTCTTAAATCAAGAAGTGTCTGTTCTTTTTTAAACGTGGCTTCCATCTTCGCTACTTTAGCTTGTTGCACACCCAAGTCTCGTTTACCAAAGTCTACAATATTCCATTTTACATTCACACCCACTTGCCATAATGTTTCATTATCCCAATTATTACTCGCTAAATCTTCACCATAGTTTTTACCCACATAACTTGAGAAATTTACTTGAGGGAGTTTACTCGACTTACTTTTTGCTATCATCTTATCTGCTTTGGATAAAGCCATATCTTCCACCTCAACTTTTTTTAAATGTGCTGATTTTGCATAGAGTACAGCGGCAGAGTAGTGAGGCTTTTTCACATTAATGCGTAATGGCGTAACTTTTCCAACCTTTTTACCTATAAGAGAAGAGAGTGTAGCTTTTGTCATTTCAATATTACTTGCAAGTATCTCTTGTTGTGTTTGCGATGCTTGTGTATCTGCTTGGGCTTTAAATAAATCTATCTTTGCTTTTTTCCCTACTTTTACTTCATAAGAAATTTGTTTTTTAAGTTTGTTAAGTGCCTCGGTGTAAGTACGTTGTGCCCTAAGTATCTCTTTTTGTGCCAAAATAGAAAGGTAAAGGGAACGAATGTTATATACCAATTGCTCTTTGGTCAATCTTGATTTCACAGATGACATCTGAGAAGCAATGTCATCTATCTCTATCTGCCGTATCTGTGCAAATCCTGTAAAAAGAGGGACATTATAAGTGATACCGCTAGAAAAAAGATCTTGTGTTGTCGTGACAGGAGCACCAGTTCCAACAGCCGCAGGGGTAAGAGGGGCAAGTGTATGGGGAGTATTATAATGCATATAATCTCCCACAAAATCAAGTGATCCATACTGCTGGACCCTGCTCTCTTCACGTTTTATTTGTGCTCGTTCTATCTCAACTTGGCTCTGCTTGACAACATTACTATGTTTGGTAGCATACTGTATAAGTCCCTCCAAAGTATTGCCAAACAAAGGCATTGTTAATAAAAGTATATAAAAAATACGTATCATGTTTACCCCTAAATTATTACACCACCACTTAAGGATATAGAATACAATACCAATCTGAACATAACGTGAACTACTTAAGGTTGTTCAGGTAAAACTAACTTTTTTTTCACATCAAAAGTATTTAAAAAAGCACGAATATTTTCTTCTAAAGTTTTTTCATCCAAATTTGATCTTTCTTTCTTAGGAAATTTCAAGAAGAATGGCGGAGGCATAATAGAATTTTCTTTGTGAGGATTTTTCAAATACTTTATAATTGACTTTTTCATTGCTTCTTTCGTACTATATTTCACAAGATAACGTCGATAGATCAAGTCATTAGGAATTTGCTCTTGTAGATGACACTGTAAACATGTCTTCTGTAACTGTTGTTTCGCATCAGAAGACTCTCCAGCGTATAATCCAACGTACAATACGATACATAAAAAGATTATTTTTCCCATTTTACCATTACTTTCGTTCCTTCTCCTAATTCAGATTGAATGTCTAAAATAAATCCATAACTCGCTACAACCTGATTGACAATATCAAGACCTATACCAAAACCGCCTTCACTTTTATTTGCTCGTTTAAAACGACATACAATCGTATCTAGATCTTTCTTTTGTATCCCTATACCTGTATCGATAACAGATAGAGACTCTTTTGTAAGGATAATCTTTAAAAGCCCTTTTGCTTTATTATACTTTATAGCATTTGTGATGAGATTATCTATAAGACGGGTTGCATCATTCTTATCTATCTCCAACACGAGGTCAGGGTCTATATTTAATTCAAGATTCAATCCTTTACTCTCTGCCATCACAGAAAAATAAATCATCCTTTCTTCAATAAGGCTAGAGATATTAAGAGACTCAATATGCCTGTAATAATTATGATTTAAATTCAAATACGTTAAATCCTCATAGATAAGACTCAAAGTCTTAGAAGCAATTTCAATACGCTGTAGTTCTTCATTTTTCTTACAACTCCCAAAGGTCTCCAACATCTCTATATTGGTTAAAATCGTACTTATGGGTGTATTTAATTCATGGGTTGCATCTTGGATAAAGTGATTCATTCGTTCCATAGATTCACGCATTGGCGCTACAAAAAGTTTACCTAAAAACAGTCCTAAAAAGCTAAAAACTATTCCAGCGCCTAACAAAAATAATCCTATACTTTTTTGAAGCTCTATAATTGGCACTTCATTTAAATCTTTACTCACAAGTAAAAAGGCCGCACCCAAATAATAGGGTTCAACTTCACTAAGATAATAAAGTTTACTCTCATTAGACACAATTTGTTTATCATCTAAAAGTGGTGTTGGTTTATCTGTTCCAAAGATATACTGTTTATCTAAATCATAAATAGCTGAATGGAAAAAAGTATCTGAAGGATAGATAAGCCGAGAGTCATAAGTTTGGTGCAGCGTTCTTAACCTTGTTTTTATTTGTGCGGCTTCAACCTTTAGTGTATTCCTTTGTTGATCAAGAAGGTGATATTTTTGTGAGTTATAAAATATCCATGAGGCAATGGAAAAAAGTAAAAATGTAGATCCAAGATAGATCAATAAAAAACGAATTAAGCTTTTTTTCTCACTCTTTAACAAATCTATATCCTATATTTTTAATGGTTTCTATATTGCCTTTACCTAAAAAAGAACGTACAGTTTTTACATAAGACCGTAAACTACCCGCACTTGGTTCTTCTGTATAATCCCATAAGCGTTCAAATATTTTATCATAGATTAGTAGTTCATTGGGGTATTCTAAAAAAAGAGAAAGAAGTTTTGCTTCTTTTGTTTTAAGAGGCACTCTCTGGTTATTTCTAGTTAAAAGATTTTCTTTGATATCAAACAAGAGTCCCTCACCCAAATCTATCTTTTTTTCATGTGTCCCATAACGACGTTTAAGTAAAGCATCTACACGAACAAGGAGTTCTTTAAGTGCAAAAGGTTTACGTATATAGTCATCACATCCTATGTCAAAGCCGCGGGTAACATCTTCTACACTGTTTAGAGAAGTGATGAAAATGGCTGGAGTCTGTACATTATCATTACGTAATGTTTGCAAGAAATCAAAACCATTTTGATGTGGTACTTTGATGTCAAGAAGCATCAAATCTATATGTTTTTCATAAACAATATCTTCTGCTTGCAGTCCATCATAGGCACAAAGTACTTCATATCCTTTATATTGCAAAAACTGTTTAACCGTATCGCTAAGCTGCTGATCATCTTCAAGAAGTAAAATAGTTGCTGTCATTTATTTGTCTCTACACGCCTGTCCATGACTTCTACTCTGTCTCCCACTTCTAAAGTTAATAATATCATTTTAAATTTCATAGATAATCCTTGTTCACTGTGCTATAGTAATCTTCTAAAATGAATGAAACATGAATTATGCAATAACATGCACTTTAGACATATTTAAACTCACATTTGTTCCGACACCTTTTTCCGACTTTATATGAATCTCTACCCCCTCTTCATCACAATATGCTTTGACCAAAGCGAGCCCTATGCCTTCTCCCTCTTTTTTATCATCCGCCTGATAATAGCGTTCATGTACACGTAAAAGTTCTGTTGTACTCATACCTACACCTTCATCTTCCACACTTAATATATCATTATTCAGTGTCACATGTATAGGTGCCTCCTTGGATGAATACTTCATTGCATTGGAAATAATGTTGTCAAACATCTGTTCAAAACCTATCTTGTCTACTTCTATCTCGTAAGGCTCCAAAGTGAGTTCAAAATGGTTTCGTTTTTGTTCTTTAAATACTTCAATTCGCTCTTTGAGTAACGCTTGTAGATCAAAACGCTCTTTTTCTATGGTATGCATTTCTTTATGAATGCTATAAACCAATTCATCATACAACTTTTTAAGTCTTACGCTGGCATCTTCTATACGTCTAATGCGCTTTAAAGATTTTTCGTCTTCCATCGTTTTTTTCAACATTGCAGCATTTGCTTTTATCGTAGCAAGAGGGATGTTAAGTTCGTGAATAATGTCAGTAGTGAGAGAAGTAAGGGCATCTTCCATTTGTTTTTTAGGAGCAAAAATGAGAACAGAAAGCACATACCCCCAGCCCCCTGCCACAACTAGAACTAAAGCCCCCGCTATAAAAAAATTAAAATCTCTAAGATGCCAAGTCTCTAAGAAACGGTACACCGCAGTAAGCAAAGTAAATATGGTTACAAAATAGATAACCGTAGCAAAAATAATTTCTTTTCTACGACTCAGCATTTAACGCCTTTCTTGTACTGAATTTCACACAAATCATTTAGTGATTTGTTGCATTATGTCTTAACGCTTATAATTTTTGTCATTTGATACTCATTTGGTATCCTACCCCGCGTATATTTTGTATCTGCGTTGGAAAATATTTTTTTAGTTGAGCGACGTACACTCTCAATGCCCCGTCACTCGCTTCCTCGGCGGAGCTCCAAAGGCGTTCCTTTATTTGGGCTAAGGGTACCACTCTTCCCTGCCCTTCCAAAAGTGCTAAAAGAAGTTCTCTTCCTTTGATACTTAATTCTAGTGCTTTATCATTTTTATAAAGGGTCTTTGTCAAAATATCAAACTGATAACTATCTATCTGTACGAGTTGACTGCGTACCTGTCTGCGTAACACTGCTTGTATACGTAAAAAAAGTTCATCCAGATCTACAGGTTTTTGAATATAATCATCCCCCCCTTTTTCAAAACCCTCTCTTAACGATGCTTTATCTTCTCTGGACGTAATAAATATACAAGGTGTTTCATCCCCGCTTTGACGTAACTTTTCTAGGAGTTCAAAGCCATTTTCATACGGCAGATTTACATCAAAGAGGTACAGATCGAAAACATATTCATAAGTGAGATCAAGTGCACTATAGGGATCTAGAGCACACTGCATACTATGCCCTTCCTCTTCTAAAAAGTCTTCTAAAGTTTCATTAAATAATTTATCATCTTCCAATACAAGTATCCGTGCCAATGCTTTCCTTCTCTTTAATATCTATCGATTATTATACCTCAAAATTATTTACATGATATCCAAATATCATGTTATAATCTTATTTCATAGTCTAGATAGAGGGTGAACTTTTGAAAATAAATCATTCATTTTTAAAACATATGGATATTACTTTTCTTGTAGCCCTCAATTTTTTTATCGAATCCATCATGGTACTGATCTTATATCCGCTTTTTGTACTAAGTTGGAACAAACTCGACTTCGTCTCCTACCCACCGCTTATACAGTACTTGGAACGCTCTAAAATGAATGCTCATAAATACGGACCGCTCATTAAACGTTACGGCATGATCGGTCTTATATTATTTGTATTGACACCTTTTGCAATGACTGGTCCGGTAGTAGGGAGTTTTGTAGGATTCTCGATTGGGTTAAGACATCGTGTGACTCTGTCTATTGTGCTTTCTAGTACACTTATTGCTATTATACTATGGATCTATCTCATTAAAAATTTTGAAGAGATGCTGATCACATACAGCAACATACTTATGATAGGTTTGATGATAGCTGCTACTGTACTGTTTTTATGGTATTTGTTAAAGAAAACTTTTCGCTAAAAAACTCTTCTAAAAATTACATAAACATCCCGCCATTTACTTTAAGTGTCTCACCTGTAATATAAGAAGAGTGATCAGAGAGCAAAAATGCTACGGCCTCAGCTACCTCTTTTGGTTCTCCAAATCTACCCATTGGTATCTTTGATGTGAAAGCATCTTTTACCTCATCCTTAAGCACATCCGTCATCTCTGTAGCGATGAATCCCGGAGTAATCGTATTATAACGGATACTTCTGGGTGCCCCCTCTATGGCGAAACTTTTTGTCATCGCTATAGTTCCGCCTTTGCTTGCGGCATAGTTTGTCTGACCTGCATTACCTGTTTCACCCACGATGGAAGCGATGTTTACCACAGAGCCAAAACGTTTTTTTCCCATCACCTTTAGTGCTTCACGACACCCTATAAATGTTGATGTTAAATTTCCGTTGATCACAGCCATAAACTCTTCTGTTTTCATACGCATTGCCAGTTTGTCTTTTGTGATACCCGCGTTATTTACCAAGTAAGAGAGTTCACCATCTGCTTCAACGATATTTTTCATCGCTGCTACAAATGCTTCATCATCACTTACATCAAAACCGATTACTTCTGCTTTCCCTCCTGCTGCTTCTATCTCTGTTTTTACAGCATTCGCTTCAGCTTTTCCGGAACGATAATTAACCCATACTTTTAACCCAAAAGCCGCAAGACTTTTTGCTATCTCTGCACCTATCCCTCTGCTTGCTCCGGTGACTAAAACATTATGACCTGTAAATTTCATTTTGACCCTTTTATATTCTTTGCTAAAATTGTACCATTTTTTTATGGTACAATTAACAGAAAGGACAGATATGGAAAAGAAAATTAAAAACTCAGTAGCTACCTTACTTACACATATCATTAAAATGGATAACAGAGATATAGATAAGGAAACACCACTTTTTTGTAAATTTATGGAAATGGATTTTGATTGTAGTCCCGAGGAAGCAGAAAAATTTCTGAGACAAACGTTAGAAGAAGAGTATGATCTTGATGAACACATTGCTATTATCAACAATGCTTTATGTGACGACAAACTCAGTAAAATGCATATCCTCGAGCAACTTAATCATATCATCTATTCAGATAAGATCACACCCAAAGATTATGAAGAATTTGAAAGAATCAAAGAAAAGCTTTTCTCCTGCTGATCCAAAATTAATTTGGGTCAGATCAACGGGCTATCCATCTCTTCTGGTATCTCTAGACCCATCAGTTTAAGTACTGTAGGTGCAACGTTGTTTAGTCCACAACCCTCTTGCACTTTTGTTACTCCATCAGCCACTACAAAACACCATACTTCACCTACGGTGTGATTTGTCAATATATGACCGCTACTGTCTCTCATCTCTTCACAATTCCCATGATCAGAAGTAAGTACTATTGCATATCCATCTTCTTTTGCTTTTTTTAGTATTAAGCCAAGTTCCGTATCAACAGCATTCACTGCTTGACATGCTGCTTCATAGTTGCCTGTATGTCCTACCATGTCTCCATTGGCAAAGTTTACTGCGATGAAGTCATAAGACTCATCCATCGCTATACGTACCGCTTCACCAACCTCTGGTGCAGACATCTCCGGTTTCATGTCATAGGTTCTCACATCAGGACTGGGGAGGAGCACCCTGCTCTCTCCTAGCATAGGCTCTTCTATGCCGCCATTCATAAAGAAAGTGACATGCGCATACTTTTCAGTTTCTGCTGTATGAAGTTGTCTGAGTCCTGCGTTACTTATAACTTCTGCCAAGGTATGCTTCGGGGCTTCTTTGGGAAAAAGTATCGGGTAAGGAAAACTTGCATCATATTTTGTCATCGTTGCAATATGAAGGGGTATAGCCTTACGTGAAAATGCATCAAAATGTTCATCCCCTAAAGCTGCTGTGATTTCCCGGGCTCTGTCTGAACGAAAATTAGTCAAGAGTACAACATCATCTTCTTTCATCCCTCCATACTCTCCAAATGCAATAGGCTCTATAAACTCATCCTTCTCATTTTTTGCATAACTCTCATCAATATACGCTTCCGGGCTCAATGATGTGAACAGTCTGGCTTCTGCTATGGCGCGATATCCTTTTTCCACCCTCTCCCAACGGTTATCTCTATCCATCGTGAAGAAGCGCCCACCTATACTGGCGATGGAGATATTCTCATCACATATCTCCTCTATCTGTGTCACATAGTTTTTAGCTGAGATAGGACTTACATCTCTACCATCAGTGATCAAATGTAAAAAAACTTTTTTTTCTCTACTTTTTGCAAGTTTTGCCAAACCAATGGTATGTTTTATATGCGAGTGCACGCCCCCGTCACTAAGCAAACCTATTAAATGCACACGATCACTTTTTGTTAAAGTATCATTTAAAACTTGATTTTTTTCGATACTTCCATCTTCTAGAGCCAAAGAAACCTTCACTAAGTCCTGGTACAAAATACGCCCGGAACCTATGGTCATATGTCCTACTTCTGAGTTTCCCATCTGTCCCTCAGGTAAGCCTACACTCAAACCATGCGTAGAGATGAGTGCTCTGGGCGCTGTTTCAAAAAGTGAATCATAGGTAGGTTTCTTAGCATCTTTAAATGCATTACTAGTACTGTCTGGTTTGTACCCTATGCCATCGGTGATGATTAAAACTGTTTTTTGTTGTTTCATATTTTTTTTCTTTCATGTCTTTTCTTTTCTTTTCTTTTCGTAGTATTTAATTGAAATAATAGTAAAATAAACTTTCTTAATTCTTTAATACAAAAATTTAAATGAAAGTTGCCCATGCTATACGTACTCTCCCAACTCTTAGATATTAATCTTTTCGGATACATCTCAGTACGTGCTGGTGTTGCATTTTTTCTCGCTTTAACTCTGACAATGTTTATCATACCCAAATATCTTGCCTGGGCTATCTCAAAAAATGCAAACCAACCCATCAGTAAATATGTTCCTGCTCATGAAGGAAAACGGCATACACCAACGATGGGTGGTGCAGTATTTCTCATATCTACATTATTTGCAGCTGTACTGACTGTAGATTTATCTAACCCCTACATACTTGGCGGACTTATAACCCTTATTGGTTTTGGCTTGGTTGGATTTAAAGATGATCTAGGGAAAGTACTTGCCGGTGATAATTTGGAAGGGCTTACGCCTAAAGGTAAAATGGGATTACAGGCCATCATCGCAGCACTTGCAACAGGCTTATTACTCTATGAAGGGTTCCCGACAGAATTTTACGTACCCTTTCTCAAAACACCTCTTTTTGACTTAGGGTATGCAGCCATTCCTTTTTGGATACTTATTTTTTTAGCCACAACCAATGCAGTCAACCTTACCGATGGACTTGATGGTCTTGCAACCGTACCATCGATTATCGCATTGGTCACATTGGGGCTGATCATCTATGTGACAGGTCATGCCATTTTTAGTCAGTATCTATTGGTGCCAAATATTAAGGGTGTAGGTGAAGTCATGATACTCGCTGCTGCACTTATAGGTGGTCTTCTAGGGTTTTTATGGTACAACTGTTACCCTGCAGAGATTTTTATGGGAGATACGGGCAGTCTTGCTATCGGTGGATTTTTGGCTTATCTTGCCATCTTAGGAAAAAGTGAAATACTCCTTATCCTTATAGGCCTCATCTTTGTCATAGAAACAGTCTCCGTCATCTTACAGGTGGGAAGTTTTAAACTACGTGGCAAACGCGTCTTTCTTATGGCTCCCATACATCACCATTTCGAACTCAAAAAATGGGCAGAAAATAAAATTATCATACGTTTTTGGATGATTGCTTTCATCGCGAATGTGCTTGCACTCATTTCATTTAAGTTCAGATAATGATGCAACAGATGAAACCTACACTCTTCGGTTATGGACTCACTACCAAAGCCATAGCAAAAAAACTAGGTGGAGGATGCACCTTTTTTGATGACAATGCAACAGAAGCTTACACCGATGAAGATAACAATCGCATACTCCCTTCTGCTCTTTTTGACCCGGAAGCAAGTCAATTAGAAGTTACAACGCCTAGTCTAAAACCAAATCATCCGCTGATCAAATCTGCCAAAAACTTGCTAAGCGAATATGATTACTTTGACAAAGAAATGCCTTTTAGCATCTGGATATCCGGTACAAACGGTAAAACAACGACCACACAAATGCTTACACATCTTTTAAAGAAACGTGGTGCACTCAGTGGAGGAAACATCGGTATACCCTTGGCAGACCTAGATACAGATGCACCTATCTGGGTACTTGAAAGTTCTTCGTTTACCCTTCATCATACCCATACAGCATCACCCGACATCTACCTTTTACTCCCTATCACTCCAGATCATTTAGACTGGCATGGAACACCTGAACAGTACGAAGCTGACAAGCTCAAACCTCTGCTGAGCATGAAAGAGGGGGAACTGGCTCTCGTACCTAAAGGGTTGAATCTTCCAAAGACAAATGCTTATGTGGTCGAGTATGACAGTAATGATTTTATAGCAGAGTATTTTAAACTTGACAGCACCCAGTTACGTTTCAAAGCTGCCTTTTTGCAAGATGCACTACTCTCGCTTGTTGTGACCAAAGTACTTTTTGATGAAGCGGACTATGCACTCATGAATACCTTTACGCTGGATGCCCACAGACAAGAAGAGTTCAAAGATGCACAAGGAAGACTCTGGGTGAACGACTCCAAAGCAACCAATCTTGATGCCACGATACAGGCACTCAAAGGCTATGCCGATAAACATATCCATCTTATCTTGGGTGGAGATGACAAAGGCGTAGATTTGACACCTCTTTTTGCAAGCATGAAGTCACTTAAGCTTACACTCTATACTATAGGGGCAAACTCTGACAAACTTTTAAGTCTTGCAAAAACCTATCACATCAACGCTAGAGAATCACAAACCATACAAAATGCAGTCAATCAGATAGATGAACTGCATACACTAGAGAGTGTCGCCCTCTTGTCTCCTGCTGCTGCAAGTTTTGATCAGTTCAACTCTTATAAGCACAGAGGTGAAACTTTTATGGAATTAGTAAAAGAATTAAAAAAATGATTTTTTCTTAGTTTTACTTGCTGATTTTTAAGTTTTAGCTGTTATAATTCTATCCACTTAATCAGACACCTTGTCTTTAAGTTGGCTCGATAGCTCAGTCGGTAGAGCAAAGGATTGAAAATCCTTGTGTCGGGGGTTCGATTCCCTCTCGCGCCACCATTACTTCAATAATAATCATCAAACCCTTCAAAATTATTAACTAAAACCGTGAAAACGGGTATTTTTCTTAAATTCAACGTAAAAAAACATTAAATCTTTACTTTTCTCATCATATCATCCCCTCAAGACCCTACGTATATGCGGAACTTATGCTAAATTATTAACTATTTGTTAACTAATTATTAATCATATTGACATTTTTCACTAATTTTTGGTATACTACGTACGTATTCAAACAAAATTCAAGAAGAATTACAATGAAAAAAACATTATTACTTTCAGTAGTAGCATCAACAATGATTATGGCTGGTGGAGATATCGCTCCAGTTGAGCCAGTAGTAGAAGCACCAGTAGCAGCGTCTGCATGGAACTTTGCAGGACAAGCGGTGGTTTTCTACGAAACAAGAGACAACAATGTATCTGATGTATTTGATCAAGCATCATCTGCAGCTCAAGCTGGTATCAGACTTAGTGCAGTCAATAATGATGTATTCGCTGGAATAGGTGCAGGTGTTGCAGTAAACGGACTTACAACTCTTAACTTAGAAAACTTCCTGGTTTCTGATGTAATGCAAGGTACAGGAAATGGTGATACTGATGATATGCCTGATGGTGGTTGGATCTCTGAAGCTTACTTAACTTATGGAATGGGTAACACAAGCATCAAAGCGGGTCGTCAAACACTTCCAAAAGCACTTTTTCCATTTGCTTACTCTGAAAACTGGAATGTATTTGCAAATACATATGATGCAGTTTTAGTTGTAAATAGTGATATTGCAGATACTACTTTAGTATATGCATGGGTAGCTGATGCAAACCAAAATGGTTATGGTGCTGCTAATAACATCACTGACTTCAACTCATTAAATGACAGTGATGGTGTACATATGTTAACTGCTCAAAACAAATCAATTGATGGTTTGACATTGACTGGTTCATGGTATTATGGTGCTGACATGTTCGCTAATGATGATGCTAATATCCTTTGGGGTGATGCACAATTTGCTGTTGCTGGTGTTTCTGTAGGTCTTCAGGGCGGTACTATAATGGGTGATGCTGTTGTTAATGGTAGTGACACAGAAGCATTTGGTGCACAAGCAGGCTATGATTTTGGTATGTTTGATACTTCAGTTGCATATTCATATGTAAATGATGGTGATGCAGGTATGTTTAACATGGGTGGTCAGCAAACAGCACTTTACACACAAATGGTTATCAATGAAGATGCTATTGCATTTGACAATGATACTTTTGTAGTAAGAGCTGGTGTAGATGCACTTGGTGGTAAATTTGGTGCTGCATATGGTATGACATCAGATAATTCAGTTGCTGGTTTAGACTACAATGAATTTGACCTTACGTATACAACAAATGTATTTGACAGTGTTGATGTAACAGCTGCATATGTAAATATGGATAATGATAATGTACTTGAAACAGAAGAGAACCTAGTACGTTTCGTAGCTAGATATAACTTCTAAGAATTATTCTTAACTTTAGAGTTCAGGCTTTTGCCTGACTCTAACCTTTCTTTTTTCAAATCATTTAAATTTTTTCACTCTTATACATTTATCTTATCTTTTGGCTATAATGCTGAAAAAGTTTAAAATATAAATGAGTCTTAATGAACAACACTAAAAAATTACACTTAGTCAGCCTCGGCTGTACCAAAAACCTTGTCGACAGTGAAGTGATGCTTGGCCGTCTTAGAGAGTACGAGATCACCGATGACAACACCCAAGCTGATGTCATCATCGTTAACACTTGTGGGTTCATCGATGCTGCCAAAGAAGAAAGCATCAACACAGTACTCAACCTACATGATGAACGAAAAGCAAACTCCATCTTAGTGATGAGTGGATGTTTAACCGAACGTTACAAAGAAGAACTTCAAGCAGACATGCCTGAGATAGACATCTTTACCGGTGTAGGTGACTATGAGAAGATAGATGAGCTCATCGCCTCTAAGCAAAGTACCTTTTCTCCGGGAGTCTATCTGGCTACGGAAACTTCGGGGAGAGTCATCACGGGGTCTAACTACCATGCTTACATCAAGATAGCTGAGGGCTGCAACCAGTCTTGTTCTTTTTGTGCTATTCCAAGCTTTAAAGGAAAGTTACACTCACGTTCTCTTTCTTCCATCATTAAAGAAGTTGAAAACCTTAGAGCGCAAGGATTTTATGACTTTTCATTCATCTCACAAGACAGCTCCAGCTACGGACGTGATATGAAACTAAGTGACGGGCTCATAGACCTCATCAAAGGTGTAGAAGCCATAGAAGGTGTCAACTCCGCACGAATCTTATACCTCTACCCTAGCACGACAACATTTGCTCTTATCGATGCAATTGCAGATTCTAACGTCTTTCAAACCTATTATGATATGCCTATCCAGCATATAGAAGACTCAGTACTGAAGATCATGAAACGTGGCTTTGGAGAGAAGAAGACCATAGAACTGCTTGAGTATATGAAAAGCAAACCCAATGCCTTTTTACGTACCTCTCTCATAGCTGGACACCCCGGTGAAAGTGATGAAAGCTTTAAAAAACTGTGTGAGTTTATGGAAACATTTGAGTTTGACAGATTTAACACCTTCCATTACTCTAACGAAGAGACAACCTCTGCTTACAGCCTGGAACAAATCGATGCAGAGAGTATCGACGAGAGGGCACAAACACTTGGAGCTATAGCAGAGAGGAACACGCTTACTTCACTTGGAAAATTGGTCGGTCAAACACTTACCGTTGTCATAGATGGGGAAAGTGATGAACATGAGTACCTGCTTTCTGCCAGACCATTGAGCTGGGGAGTAGACATCGATGGTGAGCTCCTCATCAATGATACTTCTGATCTACCTGTTGAATATGGAAAAAGATATGAGGCAAAGGTTACGGAACTTGTAGGGGGTCAATTGCTTGCAACACTCATTAAAGCTCTCTAAATACCAGTATGTTAACACTTGATGTCTCACACTTAGAAGAGAAAAAGAACTTATTGGCTTTTTCTGCAGGTGTAGACTCCTCTGCCCTTTTCTTTTTACTCTTAGGTCATAACATACCTTTTGACATCGCTTTAGTCAATTATGGCACAAGAGACAACAGTGATAAAGAAGAGTCGCATGCAAAAGCTTTAGCCAAACAATACAATATTATGTGCCATACTATCAAGGCCCCCTCTTTTACAACACACTTTGAACAAAATGCCAGAAAGTTCCGTTATGACTTCTTTGAAAAACTCATCCAAGAACAACACTACGACACCCTTTTAACCGCCCATCAGCTGAATGACCAACTTGAATGGCTTCTTATGAGACTGACCAAAGGGGCTGGTATTTTTGAACTCATAGGGCTCGAAGAAGTAAGTCAAAGAGAGAACTACACTTTAGTACGTCCATTGCTTGGGTACAGTAAAGAAGAATTACTCACTTATCTGCAACATAACAAATATCCTTACTTTGTAGATGAGAGTAACAGTGATGAAAAGTATGAACGTAACCTTTTTAGAAAACAGTTTTCTGACCCTCTTATGGCAGAGTACAAAGAAGGTATCAAAAGAAGTTTTGGGTATCTAAGACAGGATAAAAAACAGCTTGAAGCGAACTTTGAGCTTATCTATTCTCAAAAAGAGTTGCGTGTTATCAAACTTCATGCCTCCAGTGCAAAAGCCAAAGCCGCTGACCTTGCACTCAAAGAACTGGGGTACTTACTCAGTGCATCCCAACGAAAAGAAGTAGAAAATGAAGAAAGTTTGGTCATAGGGGGAAAATGGACAGTAACACTTCAAGATAATTTGCTTTATATTGCACCATACCTTACGACTGATATGCCTAAAAAATTCAAAGAAACCTGCAGACTCATCAAAACACCTTCTAAAATACGTGCGTATTGTTTTGAAGAAAATATCGATATTGAATCACTCCAATTTATCTGATGCTAGGGGGTGTGCTTTCATATACTCTTGCATCTTTTTGACAGATCCAAGTTTAGTATAGACTTGCGTCGTTGCCATCGTTTCATGTCCTAGTAATTCACTCACATCAGAGATACGCGCACCATTATTGAGTAAATGTGTTGCAAAAGAGTGTCGCAGTTGATGGGGGGTCACTTTCAAGCCCTGTGCTTTAAAAAGTTTTGTAAGGATGTAACGTAGCTGTGCGCTGTTCATAGGGGCATTTCCTTTTTCAAACAGATACTTTTTAGGAGATCTCCTGCTCACATACAAAGTAATGAGTTCATGTAAGGTATCTAACAAAGGTAACTCTCTTACCTTATTGCCTTTACCATGGATCTGTATCCATCTCTTTTTGATATCTTCAAGTTTAAGCATACTCAGTTCAGAGATACGCAGCCCTAACCCGTAAAGCATAGAAACAAGCAATTTCTCTTCTAGATTTGCTTGATTCAATACCTCTTCAATGTATGTCTGTTCGATGGGTTTAGGGAGGCTTTGAGGTACCTTTATAGTCTCATCTCCTATAAGTTTTATACGCATATGACACTGATCTTCCAGATATTTGGTGAAAGAGTGTATAGCAGAGAGTTTTTTTACGATGGTTTTTTTATGATTTTTAACAATTTTAAAACGAAAAGGGGTGATATCCAGTATGGCGAGGCCATCTTCTTCATACACATGACTCGATTCTAGCATTTGCCTAAGCGCTATCTCATACGTCACAATAGAAGCTTCAGAATAGCCCCGTACATCAAACAGATAATTCAAAAACTCCTCAGATGCATCTTGAAGTTTCTCATTCATCTTTTAACCTATGCTATGTTCTAACATTTTAGAACGAAGATGCTCTTTTGCTTCATCAATTTTCATACCATCAAGAGAAATACTTTGCATATAAAACTCTACTTTAGTAAATGGCTTCGGTATGACAAACTTATCCCAACTGTTCACTTGCCAAAATTTTTCTGCTGTAAAATTCATGATTAAAATGGGTAACTTACTCTTCAAAGCTAATCCAATAGCCCCATTACTTACCATATGTCTTGGTCCCCTAGGTCCATCAGGAGTGACAAGTACTTCTTCACCTTTTTTAACACTACGAAATGCCTGAAGTAGTACTTTCTGGGCACCCTTTCTACTAGAACCCCTCAAAGGTCGTATACCAAGCAATTTAAGTGTGCTTGCGATGAGTGCTCCATCAAAATGCTGAGAGATGATAGCAGAAGCCGGATGTTTTTTGTGTATATATCTATAGGCTTGAGGACTCATAAACAGTTCACCATGCCAACAAACACAGATATGCTGTTCTTCGCCTATGGGAGTGATAAAATGAAATTTCTTAGAGGTTGTAAACCAAATAATACGCATAAGGATATAAGCAAAAGGAGGAATTATAACACGCCCTATTTGCTGTAAAAACTTTTTCATTTAGAACCCTTAAACAAGCACTCCGTCAAGTGCACCCCGAGAGGTTTTAGTAACTTTAACATCTACTATTTTACCCAAAAGCTCTTCACTCCCCTGCACAAAAAAGAGTTTACCGTCATCAGAACGTCCGGAAACTCTTCCGTTAGTTTTGAGTTCATCAAAATAGACTTTGTGCACAGTATCTAACTGGGCATCCATGATCTCATCCAGAATTTCAGTATGTCGTGCCTGCAGACGTGTTAATCTAGCACCAGCTAAGGCATTATCTATTTGATTGTCAAACTCCGCTGCTTCTGTATGGGGACGAGGAGAGTACTTAAAGGAGAACATCTGTTCAAAACGTACTTTTTCAAGTACATCCATCGTATCTTCAAAGTCTGCATCACTTTCAGCCGAAAAACCAACGATCACATCTGTAGAGATGGTTGCTTCAGGACAGAGTGTACGTATCTTTTCACAACGGTTAATGAAATTCTCTTTCGTATATCCTCTTTTCATCTCTTTAAGCAGTGAAGTTGAACCACTTTGCAAAGGGACATGTATCTGTTTGCATATCTTAGGATTTGAGGCAAATTCCTGAATGAATGCATCATCCATATGTAAAGGATGTGGAGAAGTAAAACGTATACGTTCCAAACCTTCTATTTTGGAGATTTTTTGTAACAATTCCCTAAAATCACAGCTCTCTCCAGAAGAGCCGAATCGTCTTCCATAGTTATTTACATTCTGTCCCAGAAGCATGACTTCTTTTGCCCCTGTATTTACAGCTTTTTGTATCTCTTGCATGATAAGGTCAGAAGGGATAGATATCTCATCTCCGCGTGTCGCAGGTACGATACAAAAAGTACAAGACTTGTCACACCCTATGGAGATGTTTATCATCGCCTTAAAAGGGTTTGTTCTATACTCACCAAAGGCATATGTACTCTCATCAAAATCTGTACTTATCTCTACAGCATGTTTTCTATCGACCACTTCAGTGATCTTTGAAACATTTCTTGCACCCAACACAAAGTCTACAGAAGGGGCACGTCTGATGATCTCATCACCAAGATGAGATGCCGTACATCCTGTAACACCTATTTTAGCAGTTGCCTTTTTGTGTTTATTAAATACACCGATCTCTGAGAAAAGTTTTGCTACAGGCTTTTCTCTTACAGAACAGGTATTGATGATGATAAGATCTGCCTCTTTCAAGTTTTCAGTGATTTCGTAGGATTCTTTTTGGTTCAGTTCTGCAATCATATGTTCACTATCACGAACATTCATTGCACAACCAAGTGTTTCTATATATAATTTTTTACTCAATCATTCTCTTTTTCATTTATCATGACGCTTTTTGAACAAAGCCCAAAAAACTACGCTATCGCTAAGACTTGCTAAAGTTATACTCTTCGATAACTTTAGCAGTAGGATTATGCGATAATATGCACTTCGTAAATATATTCATTTTCATCAAGTCCATACTTCACTTCTCTCATATATACAGAGAAACCTTTTTCTTCAAAATACTCGATTAATTCTTTAAGCTCTTTATGCGAGTTGTCTTTATCGAAATAAAATATAGATTTGTTCGCCAGCTCTTCTTCTACTTTTTGTAACTCAATCGTTTTTGGTTTTGCTTTAAGTGTTGTTCTAGCAAGTTTTAATTTCATCTATGTTCACCTTTTAAATTGTCTTATTGTTTAGTCCATTAATGTAGTTATTATACTTTATTTTCAGTAAAGCTTTGATTAGCTATAATATACAACTTCAAAAACAACACCTCCCGAGACGTTATTAACACTGTTATGTTACCTCTTGTAGCGGTATATTGAATTGATTATCAAAGAAACTAATTAAATTAGGAAAAAATTATGGAAAAAATATTAGACATTATAGATGCAATTGCACATGAAAAAAATATCTCTAAAGCGCATGCTATAGAGGCATTTCAAGACGCTTTGATCAATACTGCCAAAAAACTGACAAGCTATACAAGTACATTTGAAGCTATCATCAATAATGATACAAAAACATACTCTATTTATAAAGTCATTACCGTTGTAGCAGACAATGACCCGCAGCTTTTTGTAGAGATAGGAAAAGAAGGAAACAAGCAAAAAGTAGAATCAGACAGCTTTATCTCTCTTTCTGAAGCACAAGAATTTGATGATTCTTTAGAGGTTGGAGATCAACTTAAAGAAGAATTTATCTTAGAAGATCACGGGCGTACGGCTTCAGCGAATCTCTTTAGAGAACTTGAATACCATGTGCAAAGGCGTGTCGAACAAGATCTGTTTGAAAAATATAGAGACAAAGTAGGCACTGTGATGTTAGGTACGGTCAACAGAATCGATTCAGAAGACAACACACATGTTGAGATTGGTGAACTTAAAGGTATTATGACTCTTAGAAACCGTATCAAGGGTGAAAAGTTTAAACGTGGAGACTCTATCCGTGCATTGCTAAGATATGTGAGTGTTGACCCGGAATATGGTCTTTTTCTCGAACTCACAAGAACATCACCTAAGTTTCTGGAATTACTTATGGCATCTGAAGTACCAGAAATTGATGATGGTGCCGTGGAGATCGTAGCTGCAGCAAGAATCCCAGGAGAAAGAGCAAAAATAGCACTGAAAACAGAACAGATGAATATTGATCCTATCGGTGCTGCCGTAGGCGTCAAAGGTGTACGTATCAATGCGGTGAGTCAAGAGCTTAATGATGAAAATATCGACTGTATCGAATTTTCACCTATCCCTGAAGTTTTCATCACACGTGCATTAAGTCCAGCAATTTCACAAAGTATCAAGGTAGACCCTGCTGAGAAAAAAGCTGTTGTAAACATTACCGGTGACCAAAAAGCAAAAGCTATCGGTAGATCTGGAATTAATATCCGTCTAGCTTCTATGCTTACAGGCTATACGATAGAACTTAACGAAATTGAAGGGGTGACAGAAAGACAGGTAGATAGCTCAGAAGGTGCTGAAGCAGAGAGGACTAGAGATACCTCAGCATTGTCAGATTTATTTAAATAAAAATTTGTATTCAACTCCCGTTATCCTCAGCTTGACTGGGGATCCACGGTGATTGAGTAATTAAATTGTAGATTCTCGGCTACCTTGAACCCAGGGAGAAAATGCCCTTGGGATGCAAGCCTGAGGATAACGATATAAGTCTAAGCTAATATCATTTCAGAAAAGCTCTTTACATCCAAAGAAGCAGACCCGACCAAAACGCCATCCACCCCACGAATACTTGTGATCTCTTTAATATTGGCAGGTTTAGCACTTCCCCCATAAAGTAATGGTTTTTGTACTATTTTCTTCAAGGCTTCATGTGTGAAAGCTATCTCTTCTACTGTAGCGGATCGTCCTGTACCTATAGCCCAGATAGGCTCATAGGCAATAATGAGATTTTTATAAGCAATATCAATACCGTCAAACTGTGCAAGCAAATACTCCATCACTGCTTCATCACCTTGTTCACGTATTTCAAGTGGCTCACCGATACAATAAAGTATTTCATATCCTTGTTCTTTAAAAAATGCAAATTTTTGTGCTACTTTTTCCTGCGACTCACCAAAATGCTCTCTTCTTTCACTATGTCCTATGAGGATGGTTTTAACAGAAAACTCTTCAAGCTGTTCCATACCTATTTCGCCCGTGTAGGCACCATTTCTAGTAGGATAAGCATTTTGCACGCCTAGGGTAAAATCACCCTCATACCTATCGAGTGCTGTTGCAGGAGGGAAAATATACACTTGATCCTCACGTTTTTTAAGAAGCAATGTTTCTTTCAATACTTCAATATATAATTCCGTACTTCTGCGAGTATGGTTTGTTTTAAAATTCGCTGCAAAAATCATGAAAATCCTTTTATTTAAGTGCTTCTAGTCCTGGCAGTGAGATACCTTCTATCAGCTTCAAACTTGCTCCCCCGCCTGTACTTACAAAAGTCATTTCATCTGCATCACCGGCACGTTGTGTTACATCTGCAGTGTCACCACCGCCCACGATAGTCGTTGCATGCGTTTGCGCAATGTTGTTTGACATAGCCATACTGCCTTTTGAATATCTGTCCATCTCATAGACACCCATAGGTCCATTCCATATGATCGTTTTCGCATCATTCAATGCTTCACGAAAAAGTCTTGAAGAGGCAGGTCCTATGTCCAATCCCATCCAACCTATAGGTATCTCTTGTATAGGAAGAAATTTTACAGTCGTATTTTCTGAAAACTCCGCTGCTGCTACCACATCTACCGGCAAGTAAAATTTTACACCTAATTCTTTGGCTTTTATCATAATACTTTTTGCTTCATCCAGCAAATCATCTTCGACCAATGAATTGCCTATCTCATACCCTTGTGCCTTAAGGAAAGTAAATGCCATACCACCCCCGACGATAACTTTATCAACTTTATTTAAAAGATTTGTCAATGCTTGAAGCTTACCTGAAACCTTAGAACCGCCAACAACTGCGACAAATGGACGAACAGGATCTTCAAGTACTTTAGTAAAGAAGTTTACCTCCTTACTCATAAGAAACCCTGCTGCTTTATGGTCAGCATCAAAGAACTTTGTTATGGCGTCAATAGAAGCATGTTCTCTATGACAAGCACCGAAAGCATCATTGATGTAAAAATCTGCGAAATCTGCCAACTTCTTTGCAAATGCCATATCATTTTGAATTTCTCCCGCTTCATAACGAAGATTCTCAAGTAAAAGAACATCACCTTGTTCCATAGCTGCTGCTTTGGCTTGTGCATCTTCACCTACCACATCCTTGGCCATACAGATATCTCTTTTGATCTTGAGTAAGGTATGCAGTCTTTTTGCTACGGGTGCCAGTGAATACTTGTCTTCATATTTCCCTGGTTCTGGTCTTTCATAGTGTGAAGCAAGAATAATTTTACAATCTCTGTCTATACAATAACGGATGGTCTGCAAAGCAGAACGTATACGTCTGTCATCTGTAATGTTTCCAAACTCATCTTTAGGGACATTAAAGTCACATCTTATAAATACTCTTTTACCATCAATGTTTAAATCTTTAATCGTTTTCATTCTTTCCCTGTTTTTTCTCTTTATACTATACGACTAGTCGTATGAGCCAACTGCTGACAAGCAACTAAATTACAGTGCGAGCGAGGCACTAAATGTCGAGTCGTAAGTTGTCTTGGTGACAACAATCAAATTTTTATAAAGTTGAGCTTTGCTTAACTTACGTCCTTACTAATGTGTACTGCCATATCGACTAAACGACAAGAGTATCCCCATTCATTGTCATACCAAGAGAGTACTTTTACCATGTTCCCGCCTATAACCTGAATGGTATCAAGCGGCACTACTGTACTTAGTACTTCTCCTATAAAGTCTTGAGAAACTCTGTACTCTTCATCTACACCCAAAATACCTTTGTGTGAACCTTCACTGGCCGTTTTAAATACTGCCTTTACATCCTCAACTGTGACGTTTGTGTTTAGCGTTACTGTCAAGTCCACCATGGAAACATCTGGAGTTGGTACTCTTATAGCTTGTCCGTTTATCTTTCCCTCAAGATGTGGTAACACTTTAGAGATGGCTTTTGCTGCACCTGTTGTAGTAGGTACTATGTTCGTTGCACCTGAACGCCCTTTTCTCGGATCTTTTTTATGTTTTCCATCCAGTATCGGTTGAGCAGAAGTATATGAATGTATCGTAGTCATTAAACCTTTATCTATACCAAATGCATCATCCAATACTTTTGCTACGGGAGCTAGTCCATTGGTCGTACAGCTTGCATTTGAAACGATGGCTTCACCTGCGTATTCATTTTCATTTGCACCAAGTACAAATGTTGCTGTATCATCTTTGGCTGGTGCTGAAAAAACAACTTTCTTTACACCATTCTCCAAATAAGGCTGTACACTTTGGGCTGTTAAAAAGGCACCGGTACATTCCAGTACCAGATCAGCACCACAAGAGGCAAAATCTATCTTAGACAAATCACGTTCAGCAAAGATTCTCGCTTTAGTATTGCCTATATTGAGATAGCCATTGGCTACAGTGACATCATTGCGTGTTCCATGTACAGAATCATATTTGAGATTATACTGAAGCATCTCTTCAGTCCCTGAAGCATTCACTGCAACCAACTCGATATCATCTCTATCTGAAATAATACGTGCCACACATCTACCGATTCTTCCAAGTCCGTTAATTGCTACTTTTACAGCCATACTTTCCCCTTATGATTATTATGCTAAAATTACGTAATTTTACAGTAAATGAGGTTAGTATTTGGTTAATCAGCAGAAGCCTACTATAGCTATCTTTGGGGGAACTTTTGACCCTCCGCATAAAGGACATCAACTTATCGTTGAAAAAGCTGTAGAAAGTTTAAAAATTGATAAGCTGATTGTAGTGCCCGCCTATTTGAACCCTTTTAAAACATCTACACTGGCAGATGCCCTTACACGACTTTCATGGTGCCATACACTATTTGACTCTATAGATCGTGTGAAAGTAGATGATTATGAGATAAGAGAAGGCAAAAGTACAGTGACCTCACAAAGTGTAAAACATTTTAACCAAGCATACGATGTCAAGTATCTTATTATAGGATCTGACAATCTGTCAACATTGACAAAATGGCATGCATTTGAATGGCTAAATGAAACAGTGACTTGGGTTATTGCAACACGAGGAAATCATCATTTAGATACGGATGAACTCAAGAAGTGGGTGTTATTACCTATAGAAGTACCTATGAGTTCAACCCAAATAAGAGAAGAAAAAGATTTACAATTCATTGACGAAAAGATTAGAACATCTGTCAAATATATATTAGAAGGAAACACCATATGACAATAGACGAAAGAATAGCAGGTATCGTAAAAATACTTGATGATAAAAAAGCTGAAGAGATAGAAGTATTTAATCTTGATGATGCAGACTACATAGCAAAACGTGTAGTCATCGCCAATTCACTCAACGGGAAACATACTCTTGCACTTTTTGACCATCTTAAAACAGAGCTAAAAGAACAAGGTGATGGAATTCTTGCATCAGATACAACTGATGAATGGGCAGTAGCTGACTTAGGAGATATCCTTATCCATATCATGATACCTGAGTACAGACAACGCTATTCACTTGAAACATTTTTGAGTGAACTTGTAGAGAATCAAAAAAAGAAAGATATTGATCCTGCATAATGGTTAGCCATGAGGGAGAGTTCCCTCATGGCCTGAACCAACCAACACTTCCAATAACAAAGATAATCCAATAGTCACTACAGGCGAAAAAATAATCCACCAATAATATCTGTCTCTAACAAGATAAAGTATTAATCCACCCCATGAGAGTAATATCAAAATAATATGTGCCATATACAATGGTATCACTTGTCGCGTCAGATTACCAACTACCGCTAAAGAAATAATAGCCCCAAATGTTATGAGGGAAATAAAAAGTTTTTTGAGGTTTTTAGTTCTACTGTATTGAAAAAAAACAATGGCTGCCGTCGCCAATATTATTAGAATTATAAGTGCTTTCATACTCTTTCCTTTTTAAAAGTATAGAGATTATAACTTATCTACAACCTCAATACCCAGAATATCCAAACCTTGTTTGATGGTCTTGGCCGTCAAATCAGCCAGTGACAAACGGCTCATCTTTGTTGCTTCGTCTACACCCTCTTTGAGTATAGGGTTCTGCTCGTAAAACCGCATGAAAAGTGTTACAAGATCATAGAGATATGTTGTGATCTGATTGGGTGCCGCATCGACAGCTGCACGATTTAGTACACCTTCAAAGCGGAGCAGCATCGTAGCAAGTCTATGCTCCAATGCATCACCGATGACAATGTCACCCTTTATAGGTCCATCATACTTTCTAAAGATACTTTGAATTCTTGCATAAGCATACTGCATGTATAAAGAGGTGTTACCTTCAAAACTGAGCATCTTATCCCAGTTAAAAATATAATTAGATTCACGGTTGATTGAAAGATCGGCATACTTGACCGCCCCAATTCCTATAATTTTAGCCAATGATTCTAATTGCTCTGGAGAATATAACTCCTTGTCATTGATAGTTTCTTTTGCTTTGATAACAGCTTCGTCAAGTAAATCAATGAGCTTTACAGTTCCGCCTTCACGTGTTTTAAATGGTTTTCCACCTTTATCCATCATTGTACCAAATGCAATGTGCTCAAGGTTCACATCTGCTGGAACAAAACCAGCCTCTTTTGCCACTTTAAATACTTGTTTAAAGTGTCCGGCCTGCCTAGCATCAACCACATAAGAAATACGTTTTGCGCCTAAGATTTGTGCTCTGTAACGTAGTGCTGCAAGGTCTGTTGTGGCATACAAGTAACCCCCATCACCTTTTTGAACAATAACCGGTACTTCATCCCCTTCTAAAAATACACATTGAGCACCATCACTTTGTGTCAATAGCCCTTTTGCATCCAAATCACTGACTACAGAGCTTAAATCATCATTGTAAAAACTCTCTGAACGTACGTCATCACGTGTAAGATTGACACCCAGTTTTTCATAGACCTCTTCACAGTGCCCCAAAGAAATATCTATAAACTTTTGCCAAAGTTCTAAACAGTGGTTGTCACCACTTTGGATTTTTACAACATACTCTCTGGCTTTATTTGCAAAGTCTTCATCTGCATCAAAACGCCCTTTGGCATCTTTATAAAATTGTTCTAAGTCTTTTAAACTTACAGAACCGTCTTCATGCATCTCTTCCAGATAGGCAATAAGCATTCCAAACTGTGTACCCCAGTCTCCAATGTGATTTTGACGGATGACCTCTTCTCCAAGATAGGTTAAAAGGTTTGCTAACGTATCGCCGATGATAGAAGAACGCAAGTGTCCTACATGCATCTGTTTAGCCATGTTCGGACCAGAATAATCTACCACTACTTTTATGGGTATTTTACGTTTTTCTACTCCAAGCCTAGTATCTTTACGTGCTATCTCACATTGTGAAGCAAGCCAAAAAGGATTGAGCCATAAGTTGATAAACCCTGGTCCCGCTATCTCAGCCTTTGCCAATACTCCGGTTAAATCAAGATTTTCGATAACTTCTGCAGCTATTGCCCTAGGATTCTTACCCAGTTTTTTAGACAATGCCATCGCTCCATTAAACTGAAAGTCACCAAACTCTGCTTTAGTTGCTTCAGATACACTCGTAGGCTCATTCTCTATACCTGCTTTAGAAAAAGCTTCTTTGATAACGTTATTGATTTGTGATTTTAATTTCATACTGTACCATTCTATAGAGGTTTAAGAAGTGTAGAGTTCCAAAGGAACTCTAGAAGTTTGTCACCGTGAGTGACAGTTTGGTTAAGCGTTTTCGCTTTTTTTCTCTTCTGTTGAAATTTCAACTTTTGGCTCTTCTTTAGTAGCAATTTCTTTAGACTCTTCATCGTCATCTTTAATTGCTTTTTTAAAGTCTTTAATACCTTTTCCCATACCTTTTGCAAGATCTGGAATCTTTTTTGCTCCAAAGAGAAGCACAACAATCGCCAATACGATTAGTAGTTCTGGCATACCTGGCATACCCATGTTAATCCTTTTATTTCGCTACAATGAGCTTTAATTTGAATAATTATACTGCAATATGTTTAATATTAGTTATTTGCTAACCATTGTTTAACAAATTTTTCTTCATCTTCTTTACTTTGTTTCAATCTTGCAGCCTTGGCAACAATCACAAAGAGCTTTGCAGCCTCATTTACGGTATCATTGATAATGGTAAAATCATACTCGCTTACAGCCTTTATCTCACCTTTAGAATTTTCAATGCGCTTGACTATGACAGACTCATCATCCGTAGATCGTGCCCGAAGTCTTGTTTCCAGTGCCTTAAGCGTAGGAGGTGTGATAAATGCAGAGGTAGTAATGTCATTCATCTTTGCACGCACAAGTCTGTGACCTTGTACATCGATGTCAAATATGACCAGCTTACCCTCTTCCAGTGCCTCTCGTACAGGCTTGAGTGATGTACCATAGTAGTTACCATGCACTTTTGCATATTCAAGAAAATTTCCTGATTTAATATCTTCTTCAAAACTCTCATTGCTTACAAAAAAATAATCCCTACCATCTTCTTCCCCTACTCTAGGAGCACGCGTAGTGGTCGATATAGAAAAATAATATTCACCTATCTCATCTGATGCTGCGTTGATAATGGTACTTTTCCCTGCACCACTTGGGCCGGAGAGCACTAAAATAGCACCTTTTTGCATTATTGATTATCCTCTAATTTTATTTTTATTTTTTTGCCTTTTAAAAATTTTTTTATTTTTTTAGGCTTTAGATTAGCGATAACAACACTAAGTGCTTCTTCAATATACGCAAGCTCATCCAGACTCACCTCTGTCTCTTTTTTCTTCTTACTCTTTTTTTTACTCTTCTTTGTCTTTTCAAATTCTTTATTTATATTTTGAAAAGAGTCTCCATTGTCTTTACTTAACGCTTCGATAATCTCATTTTCTTCTACTATTTCTAACCCATCTGCGATAAGTTTCTCTTTAATAACTTTAACTTTACGTGCCTCATATTCCTCATCACTTAAGAGCTCAGCATCCTCGTTTACCTCTAATTCATCCTCCTCCATATCAAGCAGTGCTTTGATTCTTTCTATCTCATCACTGTTAAGTATCGTAGTAGCAGCATTCTCTTGTATCTCAAACGTATCGTCTGCTTCGTCATCTTCTGTAGACAATGGGAAAATAGAAATACTTTCTTCCGCACTGTTTGTTTCTTCAGACACTGCTGAATCAGCCATATCTACACTTTCAATAATATTGATAATTTGTGAAGGTAAAAATGGTTTTTTGATTGTCTCATCAAAACCTCTTATCGCTTCACCGCTATAAGAGATAAAAACTTTTTTTCTTGCCTCTAGTTTTTCAAGTAATGCTTTTACATTATCCACATAAGAGGTTTCATCAACAAAAACGATATCATACGAAACTTTTTCTACTGCACTTGCACTCTCTACTTCATCCAACACTATATGCTCATCCCTAGTACAAAGTGTAAGCAGTCTTGAGACTACAGGATTGATATTAATCAGTAAAATATTCATAGATAGAAACTCCCTAAAGTTATTGATATCATTGTAATATAAATTTGGTTAGGGCTTGGTTTTTGTACTATGCAGGAGGTGCACAAAAAATAGAATACAGGCTTCTTATTAGTTATGTTCAGCTTTTGGCGTGCTTTGATTGAGAGGCACATCAGGTATATTGAAAGAAAACGCGTAAAAGATGAATATAAATAAGAAGAAGTGGTACACCCAACAGGATTCGAACCTGTGACCTTCGGTACCGCAAACCGATGCTCTATCCAGCTGAGCTATGAGTGCACATTTAAAATTTAGTAGCGATATTTAGAGCGCAATTATAGCCAAAAAGTCTTTAAACTACTTTCAAAAACTTTTTTATTTTTCAAGTAAGTTCATAGGACCAAATAATTGGAGTGCTTTAGGGTTAGAAACAAAGGTATGATTGTAAGGATGTTCCAGCTCTATCGTTTCAAATTTATCCAGTGAAAATTGTTTCTTTAATGCTTTTGCATGTGTGCCAAACAAGATGAGTTTTGGTGCTTGGTCCTCAAGTGCATTTAAAAGTGTTTGCACAAAAGGTTTCCATGCCTTTACATGTTTGGCAGAACTCTTTTTATCTGTAAAAATGAGTGCTGTATTTAACAGCAAGATACCATTTTTTTCAAAATTAATTCGTAGCTCTTCTATCGAATCGATCATTTGTGTTTTGTCCAACTTGCTTATGGCTTCTTGTGAAGTATCATCTGTTGTTAATCTGTCGCTGGCTACAAGTTCCATCTTAATGAAGTTACGTAGACTTGTAGCGCGATTTACTTCTTTACTCAAACCAGAGGTTGAAAATAGGTTTTTAACATGAGTATCTATAAATGCATATCCCCCTGCACTCTCTTCTCTAGGATATGGATCTTGACCAAACAAGATGTATTTTACTTTATCTTTATGAAGTGTTTTAAAAGCATTGAAGTAGTTTTCTTTAGAAGGGAAGTAGGTGCTGTCTTCTTCTAAAAATGTTCGATAGTCTGCCTCAAGAGAGGCATAAGCATCAGCCAATATGACATCCCAGGGATCATTCACTTGAGCTGAAGACATTAGTCTCTCTTTTTAAGTTTATCAAACTTGATAACAAGTTCTATCTTGCTCAGGGGTATGCCTAGTTTCTCAGACACAGAAGCTTTGCTTTCCCCTACGTTGATAAGCGCCATCACTTCATCAAGTGAAGAGAAGTTTTCTATGACATCTTTAACTGCAACCCGTGATGATTCATAGTTTTCTATGGTTACATTTTTAACGTCCAGTATCTCTTTTAACTTTTTGTTTTTACTTGCCAATGTACTATTTTTACTTATAAGCATAAACAGTATCACTATAAAAAGTCCACCTAACGCAAAAACCGTATAATCCGTCATCTCCATCCTATGCAACCTCCACGATAATTAAAATTAAAAAAACAAATCCCAAATAGCCATTGACTGTAAAAAAAGCTTTATCTATTTTTCTAAAATCTTTATTGACAATAATATGTTCGTAACTCAACATGATAGCAGAAAAAAAGACTGCAAGCCTGGCCCAAAAACCTAATCCTGACAAGTACACAAAATAAGTCCAAAAAACAATAGTTAAAAAGTGAAACACTCTTGCTATCCACATTGTCTTGTTTGCACCAAACTTTGAGGGAATGGAATGTAAGTCATTGGCTTTGTCAAATGCCATGTCTTGTAAAGAGTAGAGTAAATCAAACCCTGCTACCCAGAACATTACCCCTATTGCCAGAACTACAGACCAAAGTGTTATCTCACCATTGACAGCAACCACACCTGCGATGGGTGCCAATCCTAAGCTTATACCCAGTATGAGGTGCGCAAATGCCGAGAAGCGTTTAAAAAACGTATAGGCACCAAGTACAGCCAAAATAGGAATGGAGAGCTGAAAGGCTAAAGCATTGACAAAATATGAAACCACTATAAACAACAGGGCATTACTGAGTATAAACCCAACCATTTGTGCATTGGATACTCTACCATCTACGGAAGGACGACCTTTTGTACGGGGATTAAGAATGTCAACGTCTCTGTCAAGATAACGGTTTACGCCCATGGCAAAGTTTCGTGCTGTCACTGCTGCTAACGTGCCTAGAAGCAACAACCTCCAACCAAACCAACCTTGATCTGCAACAAGCATGGCGATGAAGATAAATGGTAAAGCAAATACAGAGTGCTTAAACATTACCAGTTCTGAATAATGGTTCAACTTTTCTTTAAATTTATTCACTACATAACTCTATGGGTGAGGGATTTTTAATTTGGAATTAAGTGACCATGCGATGAGGATAACCAAAATTGCAATGACGTATCCACTTGTTATAACACCATATGAATTCAGCAAATAGAGTATCCATAAAAGTATGGCTCCCAGTGGTGTAGGAACACCTTCAAAGTATTTTTCAACTTTTCCTACATCTACTTTCAGATTGAACTCCACCAGTCTTCGTAAACCATTGATAATATACCAAATAAATACCAACCCTAACAGCAGTTCTTCTACACCCGTGATACCACTGTATTGTTTCACTGCATAAAAGAGTAAAAATGCAGGCATCACCACAAAAGAGAGGAAGTCTGCAAAACTGTCAAGTTGAATACCAAACTCTGTTGAAAGATTGTATTTACGGGCTAATTTACCATCTATGATGTCACAGGCACCACCTATCCAGGCCAGAACAATAGCCGTAAAGAAATCGCCTTTAACGATGAAGAATATCGCCATAATACCTGCTGCGACATTCAGGTATGTCACTAAGTTCGCAATGTTAAAACGATTGTTCATGTCAAATAAATTCATTCATGCCCTTCTTTCTCTATAAAGTATTTTATCCTTTTTGGGGTTATGGTATGATTACGCTATGAAAACCTTTAAACAACTTGCGCTCATTGGTCCTACTGCCTCTGGGAAAACTGCACTTTCCATAAAAATAGCACAGCAGATGAATGCATATATTTTATCACTAGATTCGCTTTCTATTTACAAAGAGATAGACATCGTCTCTGCCAAACCTAGTATGAAGGAGCGAGCTGGCATAAGACATTTCGGCATTGATACCCTTTACGCCAATGAAACTTTTGATGTGACCACATTTATCAGGCTTTATCATGAAGTACACTCACAATGTTTACAAGAGGGGAAAAACCTTGTTGTCGTTGGGGGAACCAGCTTTTACTTAAAGATGCTTATAGAGGGCATCAGTGTACTACCTAGTATCAGTATTGAGACGAAACAAGAAGCAAAAAGACATTTACAGGACTTAAAAAAAACCTATGAATGGCTTCAAAGTTTAGATAATGTATATATGTCAAGTATAGACGCTAATGACCCTTACCGTATAGAAAAAGCTTTGCATATCTATTTGGAAACCCATCTTACGCCTACGCAATACTTTAAAAAATTTCCACCTGAACCAACTATAACTACTCCACTTCCAGTCTACCAGATAGACATTGACAGAGCTACGCTTCGGGAACGTATAGGATTACGTACAAATATGATGATAAACAATGGTCTTATAGATGAAATTTGTATGCTTGAAAAAATGTATACGCGAATACCTAACTGTATGAAAGCAATAGGTATCAAAGAGACATTGGGTTATTTGGATGGAGTGTATGACAAAAAAATACTTAATGAGAAAATTATTACAAATACCGCAAGACTTGCCAAGCGGCAAACAACATTTAATAACTCTCAGTTTGATAATGTCATAAAAGGCAGTGTTGAGGAGTTGGAAAAGCTTTTATTATCGTAGGGTGGGTTACCCACCACAAATGAATTTAAATATAGCGGTGGGTTAACCCACCCTACGCGCAATTAATATCCGCTGGCACTTATCATATAGTAAAAATACGAAAGAAGTGGTTGCACATAAAAAATAGCTGTTACAGTCGCAACTGTTGCAAGACCGATGATAACCATCAATGGTTTTGAAATGTTATAGTACACAACATCAACATCTTTTACTGGATCTTTTAGGAACATAAATACAATGAGCTTCAAATAATAGTACGCTGCAATAGCAGAGTTAAGACCCATCACAATGGCTAACCAAATATACCCAGCATTTACAGCTGCTTGCATCACGTAAATTTTACCCCAGAATACTGAGAATGGAGGTACGCCTGCTAGAGAAAGCATAAAGACCCCCATTACTACAGCACCCAAAGGCATGATTTGTATAAGTCCTGCAAATTTTTCATACGGGTGATCATAACGTGCATCAAATCTTCTTTTTTTATGCCGAGATATCCACAACATTGCAAATGCTCCTAGGTTTGTAAACATAAAGAGTGCATAGTACAGGAAGATCGCCGTGTTACCTTCTGTAGTGTCTAACGCAAGTGCGGCCATAATGAAACCCGCATGAGAGATAGACGAGTATGCAAGCATACGTTTAACATCATTTTGTACCAATGCCATAATATTCGCAAGGGTCATAGTCAGTACTGCCATAATCAAAATTGTCCATCTTACCCACTCAACCCCTAGGTCAATATACATACCAAAGATTCTAATACTCACAACAAATGCAGCAATTTTAGGTATGACAGACATGTAACCAGCCAGAGGAGCTGATGCACCTTCATAAACATCTGGTGCCCATGTATGGAACGGGAAAAGTGAAAGTTTAAATGAAAAGGCTACCAACAACAGTACAGAGGAACCAAAGATAGCTATCATTAGCCCCGTTTCATTCATGCGCAATGCAAGGACTTCAGCCACTTTGTAAAGCTCCACAGAGCCTGTTAGTGCATAAACTACCGCTGAACCCATAGCAAAGAAAGCGGCGGCAAGTGCACCCATCGTAAAGTACTTAACAGCTGCCTCGTATGAGTTAGCTCTGTTATGAAGTGCAATAAGCGTATACAGTGAAAGTGATGCTGTCTCGAGCCCTACAAAGATAAGGATAAGATTATCACTTGCCACCATAAACTGGAATCCTGCGATCATAAACAAGAAGAGTGCAAAGAATTCAGGATATGAGTATTCATGGAATCTTTTTGATGTTAAAGCCAGAGGTATGAATATCATCGAACCACCAATAATCATCAGTTGAGAGATGATGGATATACCATCTATTAGCATCACATCGAAGAAACCACGTTCATTTACATTGAGACCTAAAACTGCACCAAAGTCGATAAAAAGTACCAGGATTGTTAACATCACATAAAGTGATTTATGCAATTTTCTATTCAGTAAATCAATGATCAAAATAATTAAACCACCCACAATAGCAACAAGCATCGGCGCAAGGGTAATAAGGTTTAGGCTTTCTAAACTCACATTAATAGGTTCTAACATTACTTAACCTCCTTACTTGATTTTGCAACTCTTATCATATCTTTTGCCTCTTGCGTAATTGCTTTTTCATCCATAAAGCTTAACAATGCTTTTACAGAGTTATCTATTGGTGCTAATACTGGTTTAGGATATACCCCTAACCAAATTACAATGGCAACCAATGGAATAAGCGACCATGTTTCTCTAGTATTTAGATCTTTAAGTTTTTTGTTTTCTTCATTATCCAATGGGCCGAAGAAAGTACGTTTCATTACTCTTAGCATGTATACTGCACCTAAGATAATAGATGTACCTGCTAAGATAGTCATCATTGGTGATACTTGGTAGAAACCTAAAAGTACAAGGAACTCACCAACAAAACCAATAGTAAGCGGTAATCCAACCGATGCCATTAGCATGATTCCGAAAATAATAGCGAACTTAGGCATCACTGCTGCGATACCCCCAAATTCAGACATAAGTTTTGTATGTCTTCTCTCATAAATCATACCAACAAGCATAAACAGCGCACCTGAAACGATACCGTGAGATAACATTTGGAATACTGAACCAGAGATACCTTCTGCATTCATTGCAAAAAGACCAATCATGATGATACCCATATGTGACACAGATGAATAAGCAATGACTTGCTTAATATCTTTTTGTGCATAGGCTATCATCGCGGTGTAGATAATCATAATAAGTGATAACACTGCAATAGGAGTAATCGCCATTACTGATGCATCGGGGAACATGGGAAGTGAAAATCTTACAAATCCATAGGTACCCATTTTAAGAAGTACCGCAGCAAGTATCACAGAACCGATCGTTGGCGCTTGCCCATGCGCATAAGGTATCCAAGTATGAAATGGAAACATCGGTACTTTAATCGCAAATCCTACAAAGAATGCCGCAAATAACCACAATTGGTAATCCACGGGTAAAACCAATGCATACCAGTCTGTAATCGCAAAACTCCATACTCCTGTAAGGTTATGATAGATATATGCTACAAATAACATACCAACAAGCATAATAAGTGATCCCGTAAAAGTATAAAGGAAAAACTTAATCGATGCATATATTCTTAGAGGTCCGCCCCAGGCGCCGATGATATAAAGCATCGGTACAAGAGAAAGCTCCCAGAATAAGTAGAAGATGATCGCGTCAAGTGCAACAAAGACACCTACCATTGTCATCTCCAGAAAAAGAAGTGTCACAATCATATTTTTAATATTTTTTGTTTCACCCATACTTGCCATACCAATAAGTGTCATCAATGTTGTCATAAGAATAATGAACAATGAGATACCATCAGCACCAAGATAATACGCAATACCCATATCAGGGATCAAAGGAATCATCTCTACAAACTGCATACCTGCGTTTGATGTATCAAAACTAAACCATAACCATACAGAAAGTAAGAATTCTATGGCTGCTACAGTAATACCATAGGTTCTTGCACTCTCTTTATCTACTACAAATCCAAGCAGTCCTGCAACTGCTGGGAAGAAGACCAATATACTTAAAATATTTTCCATTTTTACCCCTTAACCTATCATCGCTGAAATCGCAGCAATTACCAATAACAGTACCGCACCAACAGCCATCCAGTTAAGATAGTTTGAAAGGTTACCTGTTTGCATACTTCTTGCTTTATCACCAGTACCGTAAAGGAACTTCGCAATATTATCTACCGTTGCATCTACTATTTTTAAATCTACCTCTGTCCAGAACTTCTCAGAAATCATCATATATGGTTTTGTAATAAACTCTTCATAGAATTTTGGCACATAATATTGATTGATAAGTAATTTATAGAAGAAGCCATTTGCAACTTTTTCAGATGGTTTAAATGCATTCTCACCTTTTCTAGCATATTTGTAATAGGCTAAAGCAATACCAGATAATGCAATAAAGATAACCAATAATCCAAGCCATACAGCAAGGTGATGCGTATGATCACTCATTTCATACTGTACACTTTCACCTATTTTGTAAATAAATGCTTTATACTGCCCCATAAATAAACCTGTGATCATTGCTAACACAGCCAATGGTGACATTGCTACAAGTACAAATTTGTACATTTCATGTGGATGAAAACCAAGTGCTTTGTAACGCTCCTCACCATGGAAGGTTAAAAATACCTGTCTGAAGCTGTAAAATGCTGTCATACCGGCAGTCAATACAAGAACACCCCATAATACATATGTACCTTCATTAAATGCTGTCTCGATGATAGCATCTTTAGAATAGAAACCTGCAAAGAACGGTAAACCAGCCAGTGCAATAGAAGCGATAGTCATATAAATCCATGTACCTCTCATCACTTTATTAAGTCCACCCATTTTGAAAAGGTCAAGCTCATCATTCATAGCATGCATCACGTTACCCCCTCCAAGGAAGAGTAGTGCTTTAAAGAAAGCGTGAGCTGCAAGGTGGAAAAGTGCGATCCAGTAGGCACCCAGTCCTGCTGCTGCAAACATGTACCCTAACTGTGAAAGTGTAGAATATGCAATAATTCTTTTCAAGTCACGCTCAACCAAGGCCATAGATGCCGCGTAAAATGCAACAAATGTACCAAGAGATGCGATGAAGAAACTCACACCTGCAACTTCTTCCATACTATAAAGAGGATTGGCTCTAATTATTAAGAATACCCCTGCTGTTACCATCGTTGCTGCGTGAATCAATGCAGAAACAGGAGTAGGTCCTTCCATTGCATCTGTAAGCCATGTATGAAGTGGAAACTGAGCTGATTTACCCATTGCCCCGATAAAGAGTGCAATAGCTGCACCCGTTAAGACAGCCTCACTAAGATATGGAAGTTGAGCGAACACTTCATCATACTGAAGTGAACCTGTATTCCAGTAAAGTATAAAGATACCAATCAGCATACCAAGGTCAGCAATACGGTTCATAATGAACGCTTCGTTTGCTGCCCATGATGGAGAGATTGATGGGTTATCTTCTCTTGTCTGATCTGGCTTGTGATACCAAAAACCAATAAGTAACCAAGAACACACACCAACACCTTCCCAACCAATGAAAAGACCAAGAAAGTTATCTGACATAACAAGTATCATCATAGAAAACACGAAAGCCGAAAGATATGAGAAGAACCTGTTAAAACTCTTATCATGATCCATATAGCCAATCGCATATACATGTACTACTGTAGAAACCAAAGTAACTACTGTCATCATAGTCACAGAGATTTGATCAATGACAAAACCAAATGGTACATTGATATCTCCAGCTGAAATCCAGTCCATCATTCTTACATGCACAACTGTACCAGTTGTATAAAGATTGTATGCCAATATTGCTGAAGCCACAAAAGCGAGACCGATAAGTGCTGAACCTATAATACCTACAAATATTCTTCTTTCACTCATTCCAAATAAAGCTGCAAAAAGAGAACCTACAAATGGGGCAAAAAGTGCTATATATACTAAATTTTCCATCATTACCCTCTCATGCTTGCCAGGTCATCAAGATCAAGACTTCCATGTTTTTTATACAATACGATCAAAATACCAAGTCCAACTGCCACTTCACTCGCCGCAATTGCGATGATGAAAAATGCAAACATTTGACCTGTTAAGTCGTTATAGTAATGTGAACTTGCTGCAAATGCAATATTTACGGCATTAAGCATCACTTCTGTTGCGAAGAAAAGCATTAAAAGGTTTCTTCTCCTAAGTACCCCGACCAATCCTATAGAGAAGAGTATCGCTGATACGATTAGGTAGTGCGAAAGACCAATCATTTTTCATCCTTTACTATCATAATTTCATCATCTGCACTCATATCTTCGGTGAGACTTTGATCCATTTTCTTACCTGCAAGTATAATCCCTGCAATCATCGCGACAAGTAACATTAAGGCTGCTACTTCAAATGGTACGAGATACTTCGTAAAGAGTACAATACCTACATCCTGTGCATTACCTACACCTTCAGTCATCGGGTATAGTGCTTCTATACTATCAGAAAAGATTGGTGCAGAAAACATAAGTACCAAAACCAAGGCACTCATTCCCCCTAGTAAAAATACCAAAGCATTGCTGGTATTTTTCTCTTTAATATCTCTTGTTGCATCAAAGAACATCATTGCAAAGGAATAGAGAGCCATCACTGCCCCTACATATGCAATCAATTGAACCACACCAAGAAAATCTGCTCCCAAAATGAAGAAAAATCCTGATATCAGAACCATTCCTGCGGCAAGTGATGTCATTGCATAAAGTACATTTTTAGTCATCACTGTTACTAAGAATAATCCTATTGTTAAAGCCGAAAATAGGTAAAAGGCTACAGTTTCATACATTCTATTTTCCTCCTAATACGCTAGTGGCGTTTTTTTAATATTGTCATCAGCATCAGGCGATACTGCACCAAATCCATCGTACTCTTGCTGTAAGTTAAGTTTGTCGATAGGTGTCAACATATCTTCAAAAAGTGAAAAACTTGCTCTTTGTTCAGAGGCATTCTCATACCGTGGACCATGTACGATAGCAAGTTCAGGACATACTTCAGCACAATATCCACAGAAGATACAGCGACCAAAGTTAATGGTATATTCACTTACTTCTTTACGTTGTTCTTCATCATATCTTGTATCCATAGAGATACAATTTGAGATACAGATCTTTTCACATAAACCACAACCGATACATCTATAGTTACCACTTTCAAGCAGTCTAAGCATATCGTGAATCGCTCTGTATCTTGGTGATATAGGTAGCTTTTCAAATGGATACTTGACTGTGTGCATATTGCCACGGAAAAGTGCATTAAACATCTCTCTCATTGTCACCCCAAGCCCCGCAAAAAGTTCACCTTTAAAGGTTCTTTTTATCACTTGAGTAAATTGACCCATACCAGTTGTAGGACTTTGTCCTAAATCAAGTGTTTTATAACTCTGTGTACCTACATTTCTGTCTTTAAAATGTTCTAAACTCATATCTGCTCCCTTATATCATCATCACGATACCGGTAATCACTATATTGACTACCGCTAGTGGCATTAAAACTTTCCAACAAAGCCACATCAATTGATCTGGTCTTATGTGTGGCCATGATGCTCTTACCCACAACATTAAGAAGAAAAAGAATCCGATCTTAAGTATGATTGTTAACCATCCAAGCGTTGCCTCTGGATCATATCCACCCAAGAAAACTATCGCTGCAATAACAGAAACAGTAATCATGTTGGCATACTCTCCGATGAAGAACATACCCCATCTCATACCAGAATACTCTGTAGCATACCCAGAAACAATCTCTGATTCATGCTCAAGAAGGTCAAATGGTGTTCTGTTTGTCTCAGCAAATCCTGCAATGAGGAAAAGAACAAATGCAACGGGTTGTTGCCATACCATCCATGAACCGATACCTGCTGATTGATAGTTATTAAAGTCTACAAATGAAAGTGAGCCAACAAGCATAATAGGTGCCAAGATAGAAAGTCCTGTTACTACTTCATAACTTAAAAACTGTACTGCTGTTCTTGACGCGCCTATGATACCCCATTTATTTGCTTGTGACATACCAGCAAGTAATGGGCCATAAAGTCCTGCAGCCATCATACCAAGCACAAACAAGATACCGATGTTCAAATCAGATGCTATGGAAGGGACAAACGTTCCTCCAAGTAAAGGTACAAACTCAGGAATAATAAAGTCAGGAAAAATAGGAACAGACGACAATGCAATAAATGCTGTCGCTGCCGTGATCACTGGCGCTATCATAAAGATTAGTTTGTTTGCATTTTGCGGAATAATATCTTCTTTTGTAAAGAGTTTAATACCATCTGCTGCTATCTGAAGTAACCCGAAAGGTCCTACGTGCATCGGTCCAAGACGTCTTTGCATAAATGCAAGCACTTTTCTTTCCACATACGTACCAAAACCAGCAATAGCTGAAATCACAGCCAAGATGATCACGGCTTTGATGATGACACCTACAGCAGTGACTTCTGGTAAATTTTCTACGAGTGTTGTTTCCATATTATACCTTTCTCAATGTTACTGTTTGATATCTAGATTCGCCAAAGAGACCATATACATCTTTGGCAGATTTAAAATCTGGTACTTTTACAATGTCACCTTGGATTTTCTCATCCGCAACAACATCTAAAGTAATACTTCCATTTTCAAATACAACTTCTACTTTCTCTCCCAAACTCTCCGCTTTTGCTGTACTTGCATACAGTGCGAATGTTTCAAATATTTGGTGAGACTTATCTGTAAAGTCATTAAACTGTCTAGCAGGATTACATCTATATGCAATCTCACCTTTCAAGACAGCTTCTTCATCAAATTTCTCTACTTCCGGCAAATTAGTTTCTACCTTAGATGTTTCTAATCTATATCCACGATTATCTACACCTTCATTTGTAAAGGCATTTGGAAGACTATCAAATTCAACAGTTTTAAACCCTTTGTCCACTGGTAACATAGCTGTCCAGTCAATCGTCAGTGACGGTGCACCAACAAGTGCGCTTACGATGTCATTTAGTTCATATCCATCATACTCAAGCGCTGCATTGGTAGGAAGGACTCTTTTACCGATACTCGTCAATGTTCCTTCTTGCTGGTTCATTGCAGGCATATCTAGATCTCCATCTCCAAGAGCAGAGAGTCTGAAATCACCATTTTCGTTATACCCGATAGTATAACCACTTTGTTCATCATCAAGATCACAGATAAGTGCTACACCCAGTGCATTTGACTTAGGTGGAGTCATCACAATATCCATATTACAAGTTGCTTCTATCAGTGCTACAAGTTTTGCCAGATTTTCTGCTTTTTTATGGAAGTAAAGATCCTCACCTACCATCAGTGAAAAAGTCTCTTTTTTCTTCATCATTTTATCAAATGTATCAGCAAATTTCTCAGAATCAGCACCCAGTAAATTTACTAAGCCATTGATAGAAACCGTGATTTCTTTTTCTACTGTCTCTTTTACTTTTTTAGATACTTCTTCCTCTTCACCCGTCTCTTCATTTAAGACCATCTCTGTGACTGTTTTATCTACTTTTTCAGTGATTGTTCTGGTTTCTGTACTTTTAAAGCTTTCAATATATTCTTTTACATCTGAAGGAAGTTTCTCTTTATCAGCAAACAGATCCAAAATAAGATACAGTGCTGCTTCTTCAAGACCTGCTTTATGAACAAAAGACTCTACACTCTTGCCAAACGTAGGGATAAGGGTATCACCTATCGGGTGAAAGTAAAGTCCTGCACCCTTATTGAGTTTTTGTACGTTATTATAGGCATATTTCATTGCTGGAGAATCATTTCTAAGTGCAGATCCTACAGAGATAACAAAATTAGACTTTTTCATAATAGCATCTGTATCTGTTGAATAGAGTGAATTTCCAGAAGCTGATTTATAATAATTCAAGAATTTTTGGAATGATCTTACCTCTGGGTTATAAAGTTTCAGTCCCATTTTTTCTTTGAGTGTCTGAAGCATAGCGGCTTCTTCGTTTGTAATCATAGAATTAAAACGCACAGTATCTGCTTTTTTAAATGCTTCAACTGCCTTAGAAAATGCTGCTTCATCTTTAGTTACATCTGCATTTTCAAAGTCGTAGGCAAAACGTGCAGAGCCATCTAAAGAAACATAATTCCATTCATTTGTAATACGGAAGATTTTGTCATTTCTGTTTTCGATAGAGGTTGGTTTTACTTCGTAATAAATCTGAGCCCCATCACTTGAGTGTGCAGCAACAGCAGGAACTCTTTTTAAATCCCAAGCATTGGACTGATAGACAAAATCACGTGATACCAATGCCCCCACAGGACATACGGCAATACACTCACCACAGTCAGAACAATTTGTCTCCTCTGTGCCATTACTTGGAGCAATGACAGATTTTTGAAGCTTGTTCCACATAGAGTATGCATCTTTTGGCATAGAGTCTTTATAACCCTTGTCAAGTTCTGCACCGCCTCTTTTTACTGTTGTGATCGCTGAGTCACCTATCATGTCCTTACAGACAGTCGTACAACGCTCACATACAATACAAAGACCCGGATCATAATGCAGTACTGAAGACCAGTTGACCGTTTCTCTTTTAGTGTCTGGAATCATATATGATTGTGAATCAATGCCCATTTCAAGTGTGTAATTTTGTAATTCACACTCTCCACTTTGATCACATACACCACACTGAAGAGGGTGGTTTACATCATATACTTCCATAATGGCTCTACGCTCTTCAAGAATTGTTGGTGTGTCAATAGTGACTTCCATCCCTTCTTTTACTTTAGCGTTACACGCATATACCTGTTTTCCATCTGCTTCTACCAGACAAAGACGACACGCCAATGTTGGTGAACATCTTGTCAGGTAACATATAGCCGGGATGAAAACATCATTGGCACGAGCGGCATTGAGAATATATTCGCCCTCTTTTGCCTTAAACTCTGTACCGTCGATCGTGATGGCAATCATATTATCTACCGTTTGTACTTCACTCATATTGGCTTCCTATTCTTGTAAAATCTAACCTGCTAAATCTATAAGAGAATACCAAAGCAGAACTTAATCCCATATCGTATGTAGGGTTAAGTGCAATGGTTCCTTTCATGGATGTATCAATCTTAAACACACGTTTAAACGTCACTCCATCCATGGTGTAAGATATACTCTCACCATCAATAAGTTTTGTTGCAATTGCAAACTGTGAAGAGCCTAAAAGGAATACTTCTTGCTCTAAAGGTTTACAGATATTTGTAAAGGCTGAAAATTGCTCTGTTGGGTTGCAATTATACACTACAGCTCCATCAAAACCATCTAGTTCAGCAATCTCGTCCAATGTCTCATTTACAGGTGTTTCACATTCTCCTAAAAGGTACCCTCTATGTTCTGTACCTATTGTGTCAAAATAGTCAGGCAAAGCATCAAACTCTTGTGCCTCAAAGCCTTTGTCTATAGGAAGGGCTTTTGTATATTCGATCGTATACTCAGCATCAAGACCTAAAGCATTGGCGATATCATTTAACACATATCCACCGTATGGCAATGCCACATTCATAGGAACAACACGTTTATCATTTGTTGTCAGGGTTCCTTCTTGTTGATTAAGTGCAGGCATATCCAAATCACCATCACCCAATGCAGACAAAGTAAAATCAGCTGCGGCATTATACCCTACCGTTTTCCCTTCTGCTTTATCATCAAGATCACAGATCAGTGAAACACCCATTGCATTCCCTGCTGGAGGTACACAAACCACGTTAAAGTCTGCATATTTTTCAAGAAGAGCAAGGATCTTTGCTATCTGTACAGCTCTTGGATGTGCATAAAGATCAGATCCAACCACTAATGAGAATCCTGATTTTTTAATCAATGATTTTCTAAGTGCTTCAAATTCCTCTTCTCCTATATTAGATTCAGCACTCAAGTTACCGATGTCCAAATCATCTAAAAATATTTTTACTGATTCAGGTACTTCGATCTCTTTAAGTAGCGTATCTACAAGGAGCGCTGCAACACCCTCCTCACTTCCTGCTTCATATTTGATAAACTGTGTTACGATATTTTTCATTTCAAGCTCTTCAAGCGGATGCATATAAGCCACTCTTGCTCTATGCCATTTACTTGCCATATTGATATGATATTTTACCATCGGGCTATCGTCATATATTTTGGTTCCCATAACAATAATAGCTTTTGATTCAGAGATACCTTTTAATGTTCCAGAGTAAAGTTGTTTTCCTGTCACAGAACCATAGGCTTGCATAAACTTCTGATACGCTCTTGCTTCACCAGAAATAAGTTTAGCGCCCGTTGTCTCTTTTATCTTTTGCAAGATAAGTGCTTCCTCATTGGTAATTTGTGGAGCAAAGATGATACTGTCTGCATTTTTCACAGCTTCTACCGCTGCATTAAATGCTTTTACATCTTTACTTACCCCTTTATTGTCATAATCAAAACCATATCTACCTGCACCACAAAGAGAAGTAAACTCAAAGCTGTTACTCATGCGGTAAATTTTGTCGTGTTTGACTTCGTAAGTCATCTGACATCCAGCACCACAGTGAGGACAGGCAGAGGGTATCTTTTCAAGCTCCCAAGCGTTTGTTGAGTATTTGAAGTTTGTATCTACCAGTGCGCCAACAGGACAAACTGCTGCTGCTTCTCCCAAAGAGGCATAGTTCTTCTCTTTTTTAGTGTTCACGATGGTTGATGAGTAACCACCAAACTTCAGTTGCAATGCTTCATCGCCGGTGATCTCGGTAGAAACCCTTACACATTTTTCACACATAATGCAAAGTGCAGGGTCGTAGGAAACATGTCCCCAGTTTTCTACTGGTCTATGTTGATCACGTGCGGTAAAGGGCTGTTCATCAACATCAAATTCCATCGTTTTGTTTTGTAGGTCACATTCACCGCTTTGATCACATACCCCACACTCGAGGGGATGGTTTACATTGTACAGTTTCATAATGTTCTGACGTTCTGTATACAATTGCTCATTTTGTGTTGTAATCACTGCTCCATCTGTCGCTTTTTCCTGACAGGATAGTATGGCTCCTTCTACCCCTTCCACATTGACCAGGCACATACGGCACGATGCAATAGGTTTTACTTTTGTGAGGTAACACATTGTTGGAATATAAATACCATTTTCTCTTGCTATTGTTAAAATAGTCTTGCCAAAGGTACTTTCACACACTTTGCCATCTATAGTAAGTGTGATTGCTTTTCCTGTGTTTATAGAATTATGTACACTCATATTAGATCGCCACCATAGAGATATAATAACAACGCATACATCTTTCAGCTTCCGAAATGGCTTCTTCGCCTGTGAACCCCAAGTTGACTTCTCTGTTGTTTGTTCTTCTCTCTTCTGGTTCGAGTTTTTCACTTACTGCGCGAGGAATCCCAGGCATCCAACCAGTGATCTCCTCATTTTTATCATACACCTTGAGTTTGGCCAAGTGGTCTTCCATGATCTCATCATCAAGCAATGTACATTTACCTTCATAAATATAACGGCTTATTACTGATGCCGCACGTCTTGCTTGACCTACAGCATTTACAATAGTCATAGGCCCATACTCACAGTCACCTGCAGCAAATAAACCGGGCTTTGATGTCATATAGTCTTTACCATTGGTAAGCATTGTATTCCAAGAGGTCAGTTCTACATTCCACTCTTCAGGAATCAGTTGTAAGTCTGCAGCTTGTGATACCGCTGGGATGAGATAATCACATTCTATCTCAAAGTCGCCATCATCTCTTTTTACAAGCTTGGCACGACCCCCATCAGGATCTGGAACCAACTCATACTGGTTCACTTTAAGTTTTGTGATATTTTCTCCATCATCAAAAATCTCTTCTACTGCAGAATAAAAGATAAACTCAACACCCTCTTCTACTGCTTCATGAAACTCTTCATAAGTCGTATTGTTGATAATCGTCTTTTCATCACGACGGTAAAGCATAATGACTTTTTTTGCACCGTCACGTATAGAACATCTTACAACGTCCATAGAGGTAAATCCACCACCAACACACACAACTACTTTATCTTTTAGTTGCTTGGATGCCGATTCACCTATGCCATATTTATGCCAAAGGTTCACCTGGTCAAGCATGGAGATAGCACCCCAATACCCGCCCATATTTTCATTTTCAGCATATACTTTTTTGGAAAGTCTTGTGCCAAACGCAAGCAAAGTTGCATCATATTCAGCCTCTATCTCTTTAAGACGCTCAGAGTCTACTCTATGATTATTGGTAATGCTGACCGTTGGCATTTCAAGTACAAAATCAATATCTTTGTTATATTTGTCAACAGGCATTCTATATTCGGGAACACCCACTGCAACTTCACCACCATTCACTGGCAATTCTTCAAAGATATCTGCCTGGATACCCTCAAGTGCCAGATAATATGCAGCCGTAAGCCCTGCAGGTCCTGCACCGATGATAGCTACTTTTTTACCATCATTTCTAGGTGCCTTAGGTTCATGTGGGTGCAACCAAGGCACTTCATGGTCAGTCTCATAATCTGCGCCGATACGTTTAAGTTCCATAATGGAGATAGGTTCATCAAGATTCATACGACGACAAGCATCTTCACATGGGTGAGGACATACACGCCCGCAAGTATGTGCAAGTGGCATCGTCTGTCTTGTCGCTGCAAGTGATTCAGTAAAGACCATATCTCTTACACCCTCGATGTACGCAGGGATATCAACATGTGCTGGACACATATCGGTACATGGCGCTGTTACTTTAGCGATATATGTAGTGTCGCCTCCATAATGTTTAGAAGGTATCTGACCATCTATACATGTATCAAACTGATCTCTATAGTGCTCCATCAGATCAAGTATGGGTTTTGGTACAGTTTTCCCTATCTCACACTTAGAAGTAATCATCATTGTTTGACTTATCTCTTTTAAGTGTGTGATGTCATCATGTGAACCTTCACCACGAGCAATCTTATCAAGTAAGTCATAAAGGATTCTACCACCCCATCTACCTGGCGCACAACGACCACATGCTTCAGAGTACTCTTGGTACTGTGCGGCATATTGGTTTGCAAGTTCAACTGCATCTATATCTTCATCGAATATGGCAACACCATCCCAACCTATAAATGCTTTTGAATTTCTATCGCCATGGTAAGTTTCAGGGAGCTTAAAACCTGTTTGACTCCACTCGTCTGATGGTTTATCACGGTTATCGATAAACTCATCTCTCCAAGTAGAGAATATTACGCCTGACATTACTTCGCCTTCTCTGTTTCAGTAGCCGCCGTTTCAGCCTCTGCTTTTTCTACGTCTGCCAATTCAGCTGCAAGAGTTGCAGCTTCTATCTTGTCAGCTCTTTCTTGTTTGGTTGCTTCATCTACTTTTTTAACAACAATTGTCCAGTCTACTTCGTTAAATTTCAATGAATTCATCAAATCATGTCCGGTAGCTCTAATCACATCAGCAGATTTTTGAATAGAAGAAAAATCTCCTACTTCAAACATAAAAATACCTACTTCACCTACTTTAAGTCCTTGATCGACAAGCTCAACCATTCTGTCATAAAAATCCTCTTTGAAATGTCTTAAATCATATCTTTTCATTTGATGTAATCCTTTTTGAACAAGCCCAAAAAGAACTCTTCGCAGAGAGCTCTCGCAACTTGTTGCTCTTACAATTTGTATTTATTGAATATAATTTCATTTTATATTCCTTATCTATCAACTTCACCGAATACGATGTTGGTAGTACCAATAATCGTAACGACGTCTGCTATATATGTACCTACTAAAATCTTTTGAAGTAGTCCGGCATGGAAAAAACTAGGAGCTCTACACTTAAGTCTATAAGCATATGGTTCACCCTCAGACTTAATGTAGAAACCAAGTTCACCTTTTGGTGACTCAGTCGGACAATACACTTCACCTTTTGGTGGTCTCATACCTTGAGTTACAAGTACAAAGTGCTGCATCAACGCATAGTTTTGAGTCATGATCTCTTCTTTTGGTGCAGAGATATACTTTGGTGCATGTGCCATCAATTCAGGAGATGTTTCAGCATACATAGGAATAAGTTGTCTGATGATACGTGTAGACTGCCTCATCTCTTCCATATAAAGTCTATAACGTCCATAAGAGTCGCATCTGTCACTCACAGGAACATCAAAATCAAGCTCCGAATAAAGTTCATACGGCTCTTCTTTTCTAATGTCATACTTTACGCCACTTCCTCTAAGCATAGGACCTGTACAACCCCAAGAAAGTGCATCTTCCGCAGAGATAACCCCTACATCTTCAAGACGCATTTTCCAGATACGGTTTTCCGTAAGTAGTGCTTCATAGGTATGTTCTACTTCATGATCTACCTTATCACAGAATACCGCTGCATTTTCTAACCAGTTTGCTGGCAAGTCCAGAGGTACACCACCGATACGTACCGCAGAGTGCGTTAATCTTGCTCCACAGTAGTCTTCCATTAAGTCCATTGCAAATTCACGTTCACGAAAAGCGTAAAGGAACACGGACATCGCACCTACATCCAGCGCATGTGTTGCTACAAAGAAAAGGTGAGAAATGATACGGTTAAGTTCAAGTAAAATCGTTCTGATCACCTGAGCACGTCTAGGTACTTCAAGACCGATAAGTTTCTCTACAGCCAATGAATAGGCATAATTGTTAGAGGTTGACGCGATATAGTCAAGTCTATCTGTCGTTGGCAAAAACTCATTATAAGTCATGTTTTCTGCCATTTTTTCGATACCACGGTGTAGGTAACCGATATCCGGATACGCTTTTACAACCTGCTCACCATCAAGCTCAAGAACAAGTCTTAATTGACCGTGTGCTGAAGGGTGCTGAGGACCAAAGTTGATAACCATAGTATTGTCTTCACGTTCAAAATTGAGGTTTTCAAAAAATGGCGTTAATTTGTTAGATACTTGCATACACTCCCCTATCTTCTTTTGTCTAAAGTTTTAGACGCTTTTTTGTTATAGTCGACCATGAATGTTTCACTATATTCAACGTCTTTTTCTGTTTCACCTTCAGAAATATCTGTACCAAACGGCACTTCATATCCTACTCTTGAGAAACGTTTTGTATCGTATCTGTCCACTTTTCCGGGGTCTCTGTTTTCTGGCCCGATAATATCTCTATACTCTTTTCCAAAGATTTTATCTACTTCATACCATGAGGCAAACTCGTCTCCATGTAAAGGATATGTTTTAAGTAAAGGGTGTCCTTCCCAGTCATCAGGCATAAGGATACGCTTGAGGAACGGATGATTATTTACCTTGATACCGAACATGTCAAACATTTCACGCTCCGCAAAGTTTGCAGACTTGAAAAGTGGTTCAACACTTTCAATTGCCTCATCCTTTTTGATACGACACACTACTCTTACTCTTTTCGCTTCATTTACATTGAGAAGTTGAAAAAAAAGTTCAAACTCTCCATCTTTAGCTAAGTAGTCTACCGCACTCTGCTCAGAACATTGCGTATATCCACACTTTTCTTTAAGTGTTTTAAGTACAGTAAAGTTATTTGTAGCATCTATGTGTACAATAAGCTGTCCGAGCTCAACGTAAGACTCTTTTGCTTGTTCGCCCAGTGTTTCTAGCACTGAGCTAAAATGCGCATCTTCTACTGTTGATCTGGGTACATGTGGTGAAACCCAAAATCTATCTGTATAGTATGATTTCTTTTGAACGTCGTCTTTTGGTACGTATTTACGCATGATAGCTTCCTTTCTGAGCAAAGCCCATAAACGACTCTTCAGCAAAGTGCTCTCGCAACCGGTCGCTCTTAAATAATGTTTTGATATTTAATTTCATTAGATTAACCTCGCTCTTTTACCACTCTGTGTTGTTAAGTCTTGTTTTGTGTTTTTCTTCATATCTGCAGACTCTTTACGAATCTTCTTTTGAAGCATCATAAGTGCGTATTGAAGTGACTCAGGACGTGGTGCACAACCAGGAAGATAAATATCTACAGGGATGATACGGTCAACACCTTGTACTGTTGCATACGTATTGAACATACCCCCTGTGTTAGCACATGAACCCATAGAGATCACCCATTTAGGCTCTGTCATCTGATCATAAAGTCTTCTGGCAAATTCTGCGTGTTTTTTAGAAAGTGTTCCTGCCAAGATCATCACGTCTGCTTGTCGAGGAGAGGCTCTAAAGATCGTTCCCATTCTATCGAAGTCGTAACGTGCAGCGCCAGATGCCATCATCTCAATCGCACAACATGCGAGTCCATATGTAAGCGGCCAAAGTGAATTTGAACGCCCCCAGTTTACGAGTTTGTCTACCGAGGTCAATGCTATCGGTAAGCCAGCAGAACTGGCATAATTTACTTGATGCTGTGCCATTCAAGTGCTCCTTTCTTCCATGCATATACGAAACCAATCGCAAGTAATAGTATAAATAGTATCATCTCCACAAAGCCAAACCAACCCAGTAGTTTAAAGTCAATCGCCCAGGGAAACATAAATATGATCTCTACATCAAACAAGATAAACAAAAGTGCTATGAGGTAAAACTGTACCGAAATAGTATTAGGCTGTTTCGTTACCTCTGGTCCACACTCGTAGATGCTGAGTTTAAGCTTTTCTGTATCAAGCCGTGCAAATTTTCTGGAAACAAAACGTGCAGCCCATAACGTTGCGGGGAACGCTACAGCTGTCAACGCAAATAGAACAAATACACCAAAATATGGATGCTCTGTAAGTACATGAGTCATATCAATCCCTTTAATTTCATAATTCTCTTTGAAAATGAGCCAAGCCATTTTCAACTCCTCTCACTGAAGTTTGCTTTTGGCTCAAGTCTTGCCCTGCTTTTTCAGTATAGAGAATCTTCTTAGAATATTACTTTTATACTATCTGAAAGATTGTTAAAATAATTTGGAGCGTTGGTGCTTTAGGTGATTAGTTTTGAGTATGTAACTATGTGAAACAAAGAAAGTACTGATACAATATCAAAAAAAATTATAACAATTATAATAAGGGAAATATTATGTCAGGTCCTAAAAAATATATGAATTTACTATACTGGATAGCCATGGCTGGCTTACTCTTTTGGTTTGCCTACTCCAAAGGTTGGGTTCTTGCCAACTTTGAATCCATAGATGCCAAACAAGCCATAAGTTTACTGGAAAATGATGACAATGTCACGCTCCTTGATGTACGAACCATAGAAGAGTATAAAAGCGGACATCTCAGAGACGCTACACTCATTCCCGTACAAGCGCTTAGTAAAAATCTGGGTATGCTCAAACAAGATAAGCATAAAAAGATCATAGTCTACTGCAGAACAGGCAGCAGAAGCGTATCTGCATCACGAATCTTGGAAGAAAACGGATTTACCCCACTCAACGTCAAAGGTGGAATCATCCAGCTTATGAGTGCTGGAGTTGATTTGGTTAAATAATTTGTCTGGAAATTTACATCTGAGTGGTCGAGGAACCGACCATCTTGAATCTATATTTTGAATCCCATACTCTTAGCTCCATCAAAACTGGAACCAAGTTCTTTTTCGATCTCTTCCAAAAAGTCCTGATTTGAGAACACGCTCTCCTCTCGTACTGCTACTTTATAGGCTGTGTTTTTGATGATTAGATTTATCTGCCCGCCTGTGAGTTCGTGTTTGGCTAATTCTGTCATGTCAAACCCTACTTCGTAGTCTGCATTTTCAGGAAGCATGAACTGCCAAAGGCTGAGACGTTGTTTTTTACCTGGTTTTTTAAATTCTATTTTGTGGTTAAAACGTCTTGAAAATGCTTTATCTATGTTACCGAGCAGGTTTGTTGTAGCAATGAGTATACCTTCAAATTTTTCTATCTGTTCGAGAAAGATATTTTGCATTTGGTTATGCATTTTATCTGCAGAATTGCCCGCCCCCTCACTTCTTGCACTCAAAAACTGATCTGCTTCATTTAGCAGTAAAATGGGATCCACTTTTGCTTTTTTACTTAACTCTTTAAAGTCATCAAATATCTTACGTACATTCTTTTCACTCTCACCTACATACATAGAAAGAATTTTGGAACAGTCAAACGACAAGATGGGCTTTTTAAGTGTTTTAGCTAGGCTCATAGCAGTCATTGTTTTACCGGTACCTGCAGCCCCATAAAAAATGATACGGGCATCAATACCTTTACGTTTGTCTTTAATCTCCCATTCTCTGAGTTTTTTAAACACCTCTTTGTCAACCTGTTTGACAACATTTTGCAATGTCTCTCTTGTTTTGGGATGCAGTACCACATCATCTAAAGTAGTCGTAGGTTTCAAATACTCGAAAAGCTCTTGTTCCTGCACGAGCGTATCTAACTTCAGCTTTGTTACTTTTTTACTCTTTTTAGGATGTACGATGCGTTGCATCACCTCATCTTGCAAATAAAAAGAACGGCTCACTCCGCCAAACATGTTAAGTATCTCTTCATAATCGATGATCTCATCGCTTATGAGTCTTGCACCATCTTCAAGCAAGGCACGGTTTTTTATCTTTTCGTATTCATCAAAGCTTATGAGTTCTATCAGCGTGTTCATATCTCTAAATTGTCCTTCTCCTCCACTGTACTCTTCTTTAAGTAAAGCCAGAAAGATGCGTTTTTCTTTTTCATCTAATCCTTTTTCTTTAAAAAATTCTTCTACAACAATAGGTGTTTCTGTCATCTTCACACGCTCTTCTATACGTGTTGTCAAGAGTGTCAATTTATTTTTCAAACGTCCTATGCTCAGTGAGTTATCTGCAAAACCTTGTTTAAATGTAGCTATTTTATGTAAAAGTGCCACCATATCAAACTGATCTTGAAGGTATTCCAAATGGTCCGTATAAGGTTTTACTTCAGGAATGAAAATTTCCAAAGAACCTTCTTCTAGCAAACGCAATAAAGAGATACTTGGTGTCACTGAAGTACTTAAAAGTTCCAATTTGGATGAGTCATATGCTTTAACTTGTTCGAAACTCACTTGAATCATCCAACCTAGATCCAAAAGATTTTTAATCAATCCCAATTTTTTCAGATACTCATAACTCTCTGATGAAAAGTTGTCTTGTAGTATTTCCAGTACAGAAGCTTCTTCAACTCCTGCCACATATCGTTTACAAACGTACTGCACCAATGATGCTTCTTCTTTCGTACATTTTAAATGCTCAAAAATAGATGTTTTGGAAACATCCTTTGTTTCAATAAAGTCAATAAGGTATTTCAATAGTGTTCCTAAATAGTTGATAATAATTTAAGTATAACAAATATTTGCTATACTTTGAGTAATACATGAGTTTGCAAAGAAGGAGAGCACATGCGTATCGTATTGATGATGCCCGTAGCGTTATCTATGGCAATGGCTGAACCGACAACGGTCAAAGCCCCTAAAACGAATCGCATTTGGGAGGATTGCTCAAGCACAGTACCTGAGAAATCCAATGAGAGCTATGGCAAGAGTGGGCACTTTGTAAGAGATATAAAATAATAGATGTCACTGTTTAAAAATCTTTTTTCTAAATCTCTTTCTGCACAACTTACCGTCACATCAAACAACGGGTTTCATCTTAGACCCGTTGCACAGTTTGCCTCTTTGGCAAAATCATTTTCCTGCCAGATCACTGCTACCTTTAAAGATAAAACTGTCGACACTAAAGGTGTCAATACTTTACTTTCACTCTCTTTAGAAAAAGGTGATACTTTTACACTCACAATAAGAGGGAAGAAAGCAGATGAGGCACTTGAAAAGCTTCAGCTGCTTTTTGAAACACTGATGCAAGCTGAGAAAGAGATCAAACAGATAGAAAAAACTACCTATAGCTATAAAGGTACAGTGTGGGAAGGGGAAATCATCTCTAAAGGCATTGCGGTCGCTTCTACCTACCGCTATAACACTAAAGAGGTACAGCATCAGAGTGAGTTGAACTTTAAAGAAGCACTCCTTAAAAGTATGGATGAACTTGATGTACTTTATACTATGCCCAAAGACAATGAGAATGCCGGTATCTACCTTGCACAAAAAGAACTTCTGGCTTCCCTGGGAGAGAAAAGTCAAACCTTAGTAGCGATTGAACAGCTCATTGAGTCAGAATCAAAAAAACTTTTGGGCACAAAACTTGACTCCAAAAGAAGTGATTATCAAGATATACTCCAGCGTGTCAAAAAACATTTAGGATTAGAGGTAACAGTCACTTTTCCAAATACACCTTTTATACTGCTATGTACGGATTTACTTCCAAGTGAGATCGACCATCTCCTGCACACAAAAGTGCTTGGTGTGATCTTAAAAGAGACTTCCGTTAACTCACATACCGCTATATTGCTTCGTGCTGCTGGTATCTGTTCTCTTATCGCCGATACACAGAGCCTTATCGAAAATGAGACCGTCATACTCGATACCCACTCCGGTGTAGTCGTTCAGTACCCAAACTCCGATGATGTACAAAAAGCAAAAGAACGTTTAGAAAAAGATAACGCACAAAAAGCTCTCAGTACCACAAAACGTTTTGAGTCTGCAATAACACAAAAAGGCAGACACATTAAAGTCTTTGCCAATGTTTCAGACATAAGTAGCGCAAAAATAGCCAAAGAAGAAGGTGCTGGGGGCATAGGTCTTTTACGTTCTGAATTTTTATTTAAGGCCATAAAACCTTCTTTGGAAAAACAGCAAAAGGCTTACAAAGAGATCTTTAATATGTTTGATGATATCACAGTGCGTACACTTGATGTGGGAGGAGACAAAGCCCTGCCCTATATACAAATAGCCACAGAAGACAACCCTTTTTTAGGTATACGCGGTGTACGTCTATTTCGTACACATCCTGAACTCTTAGAAGAACAATTGCATGCAATTTTCCTGGCTGCGGGAAACAGACCTATAAAGGTCATGTTCCCTATGGTCAGTACAGTAGAAGAGTTTACAGAAACAAAATCTTTTGCCCAAGTCGTGGCTAAAAAATATCAACTTGATATTTCACACCTTCTCTTTGGTATCATGATAGAAGTGCCTTCGGTACTTTTTTTACTGGAATCTTTTAATGATGTTGTAGACTTTTACTCCATCGGAACCAATGATCTTACACAATATCTTTTTGCCATAGAGAGGACACATCCTCTACTCAAAGCGGATGAACTCTCCCCTGTAGTCTTTTCTGTTATTGAAACTATCATGCACAAAGCTAAAAAACCAGTAAGTCTCTGTGGAGAACTTGCAGGCAATAAAAATGCCATACCCAAACTTTTAAACCTAGGGTTAGAAACCCTCAGTGTTTCCCCTAAAAGCATCGCCCAAACAAAAGAGGAGATACGGAATGTTTAATTTATTACAGAGAATTGGGAAAGCCCTGATGACTCCTATTGCAGTACTTCCTGTAGCTGCACTTTTACTTCGTCTAGGATTTGGTGACATTTTTGATGGCCAGGTAGCTCTTATCATGAAAAGTGCGGGAGATGCTATTTTCTCTCACCTTGATCTACTTTTTGGTATAGGAATCGCCTACGGATTGTCCAAGAATAATGATGGTGCAGCAGCACTTGCCGGAGCCATAGGTGTACTCATCGCCAAAGCTGTTTATCTGAGTATAGACAAAGATGTGAACATGGGTGTCTTTGTAGGTATCATCATAGGTGTGGTTGCCGGGACACTGTACAACCGTTATTATGACATCAAACTCCCTGAGTTTTTAGGCTTCTTTGGAGGGAAACGTTTTGTACCCATTATCACCGCTGTCTCTGCCATAGGCGTCGGTGTAATTGCCGGGTATTTTTGGCATTTTGCTCAAAGTGGTATCGATGCATTTTCCAATGCTATTATCGGACTCGATGAAACAGGTACATTCATCTACGGTACACTCAACCGTCTGCTCATCCCTTTAGGACTGCACCATATACTCAATTCTGTCTTTTGGTTCCAGTTAGGAGAGTACACATATCTTAAAGATGGTGTGGAAGTGGTTGCCAATGGAGATTTGCATCGTTTTTTTGCCGGAGATAAAACGGCGGGTGTGTATATGTCAGGTTTTTATGTGGTGATGATGTTTGGTCTGCCTGCGATGGCATATGCTATCTATCTGAACACCCCAAAACACTCTCGTAAAAAAGTAGGGGCAATCTTAGCAGGTGTCGCTTTTACTTCATTTCTCACTGGCATTACAGAACCTTTAGAGTTTCTCTTTTTATTTGTTGCACCTTTACTTTTTCTTTTACATGCTCTCCTTACCGGTCTAGCACTTGCGGTAGCACAAATGCTAGATATTCATGCAGGATTTGGATTTTCTGCAGGCTTCATTGATTATGTGATTAACTATAAACTCGCAACAAATCCTCTCCTTATCCTTCCTTTGGGAGCAGTCTTTGCACTCATTTATTTTTTTGCAAGTTATTACACCATTAAACTATTTAAACTCAAAATATTTGATGACAGCAATGATGACAACGTTACAAAGACAAGTGATGAAGCACTGGCATTTATAGAAGCTTTAGGAGGAGCAGAGAACATCACCCATACCGACGCATGTATCACAAGACTTCGCATGTCGGTAAATGACAGCAGCATCCTCTTAGATGAAACGTTCATAACTCTTGGCGCTAAAGGTGTGATACGTCCAGACAAAAAGTCTATTCAAATTATATTGGGAACAAGAGCAGAAAATGTAGCGGAGGCTATAAAAGAATCCTTGAAATAAAACGGGTAGTGTGAAAAATATCTCCAAACAGAGTTATTTCTTCTTTTTAGGGCTTTTGAGCACAATTAAAAATGCAACCAAAATCAAACCATAGGCTATATAATAATAAATATTGTCACTTAATGGCATTAATTGACCTCCATAATAGTATCTTGGCTTTTTACGATATCCAATCGTTTTTCGATATTTTTCACATCACTATCATCAGAAATGATGATAGGAGTGATGATATCTTTTGCATATTCACGAAGATAAGCTAAATCGACACGAATTACCGGATCTCCCGCTTTGACTTCATCTCCTTCATTTGCGATGCGTTCAAAACCTTTCCCCTCAAGTGCTACCGTATCTAAACCTATGTGCACCATCACCTCTAAATCCTTTGTACTTTTAATGCTATACGCATGGTTTGTAGAGAATATCTTTGTGATTGTTCCATCTATAGGTGCTGTAAAAACATTTGACATAGGAATAAGCGCTACACCATCACCTACAAGTTTTTGTGAAAACACTTCATCATCCACACTCTCAAGTGCTACCACTTGTCCATCTGCCGGTGACTTGATCTCTCTTACTTTACGTTTCAAAAATCCAAACATCTATTTACCTTTTATACTTTACTTCGCCGCTAACTATGGTTGATATAATACTAAAATTTTCATCAAAGATCACTATGTCCGCATCATAGCCTTCTCTTAGTTCACCTTTATTAACGCCAAGTTTACGTGCAGGTATTTTTGTTGCACTGTTAACAACTTCAACAAGACTCATGGAGGTATGTGTTTTCATATTTGATAATGCTTCATTCATCTTTAGTACAGAACCGGCAAGTGTACCGTCTCCCAGTACCGCCTTGTCTTCATCTACCTCGACGCTTCTGCCACCTAAATTATACGTACCACATTTCATACACCCTGCCCGCATAGCGTCAGTGATGAGTATGAGTTTCTCTTTTTTGATTTTCTGTACCAGTTCAAGAGTAGAGGGATGTGTATGCACCAGATCTGCGATGATATCACAGGTCACATCGGAGTCAAATACTGCCCCCACTATGCCAGGTTTTCTGTGATGATAAGGGTTCATGGCATTAAACAGATGTGTTGCATGTGAGATGCCCCAGGTAAAACTCTTTTGACTCTCTTCATAGCTTGCATCAGAATGTCCGATACTTAAAATAATATGAGGATGTTCTTTTGTCAATCGCTTTACAAAATGCTCGCTCCCTTTTACTTCAGGTGCCAGCGTTATCATTTTTACTTCTTGCATATAGTTTTCTATCAGTGCCGTATTGGGGGATTGAACATATTCTTTATCTTGAGCACCATGCTTATCTGCATTGATAAAAGGTCCTTCAAGATGAATGCCCAGTACATTTGCACCACTAACCTCACAAGCATGCAATTGAATATTTTGTAAAGCTTTGTCAATATCATGAGTTGACATGGTCATAGTCGTAGCTAAAAAAGAAGTGGTGCCAGTTTGAAGAAGGGTTGAAGAGATGGTTTCCAATGCATCAGGTGTGGCATCCATCACATCTGCACCGCCATTTCCATGTATGTGCAAGTCTATAAATCCTGCACTGACATAGGCGCCATTGGCATCGATTGTTTCAATATCTTTAAGATCTATCTCCTCTGCTATACTAATAATCTTATGGTCAAATAAAATAATCTTGCCTTCGATGATCTCATCATCTAAAAATATCTTTGCATTGATGATAGCTTTCATTTTGTTATTCTGCCTTTATAGTTCTGCTTTGACAAGACCACTTTGGAGTCAGAGTGCAAAGCAATAAATGATTGTTTCTTTCTTCTCACTTTTCACCTCTTAGACTCTCTTTTAGTACACGCTTAAGTACTTTTCCCGTGGCATTTTTAGGGAGTGTTTTAATCACATGAATTTGTTTTGGTATCTTATAATTTGCAAGATGCTCTCTCATGTATTTTTTTAAACCTACTTCATCAAGTGTATCTACACTCTCTTCAAGCTCTATATACACAACAGGCACTTCTCCATTTTTTTCATCAACAATGCCTATGACAGCGGACGCACCCACTCCCTCAAAAATGTCTATTACTTCTTCTATCTCACGAGGATAGATATTGATACCTTTTGAAATGATAAGGTCTTTTTTTCTATCTACTATAAACAAAAATCCCTCATCATCCATATAGCCCACATCACCAGTAAGCAACCAACCATTAATAATAGTCTCATCCGTTGCTGTAGGACGGTTCAGATATCCTTGCATCACATTGTCACCTTTAACGATAATATCACCTATAGCGCAGCGATGTACCTCATTCATATCTTCATCTATTATTTTTATCTCATAGCCATATAGTGCTGTACCTACAGAACCTGCCTTTTGCTTTTTGAAAGTATTCATAGATACAGCCGGACTTGCTTCACCCAGGCCATACCCTTCCAGTAATGTTGCTCTTTTAAATTTCTTTGCCATTGCCTCAAGCGTTTTAGGCTGTAATGCTGCTGCACCAGAGATAAATGCACGTAAATTGTTAAACCACATAAAATACCATGGAAGTTTTGCTTTTGCCAATGCATTATACACATCAGGAATACCAAAAAAGAGAGTAACTCGTTTTAGCAATGTCTGTTTAAAGATATTAGAAAAGGGTTGTATAGATTTGATGATCACAATACTCATACCCACATACAGAGGAAGCATTATCGCTATTGAAAAAGTAAAAGAGTGGAACATTGGTAAAAAGACAATAGCTCTGTCTTTAGGCTTTATTTTAATCGTCATCGTGCCAGAACGTCCATTTGAAAAGATGTTTTTATGACTTAACATCGCGCCTTTAGGTTTACCTGTCGTTCCGGAAGTGTAGATGATAACTGCCGTGTCTTCCAATGCTGTTTCCGTATGTGCAACAGACAATTTCGTATTTAAAGCTTCATCAAAAGAGTAATGTTGTTCTCCTTGGGGAGTATTCTCACCTTCCCAAACAATAAATCGAGATAAGGTACTTGCTTTACAGCTATTGACAACCTTGTCATAAATACTAGAGGCCATGAGTACAGAACTTCCACTGTCTTCCAAAATGTAGTTAAGTTCATCTTCTTTCAAAAAGGTATTGATAGGGACAATAATAGCCCCTAGCTTTGAGGCAGCAAAAATCGTATAGATATACTCTGATGAATTTCGTAAAAAGAGTGCGATCTTGTCACCCCTCTTTACCCCTTTATCAGATAAAAAAGCAGCCAGTTTATCTACCGCTTCTAGTATATCTCCATAGGTGATCTTCTCATCACCTACAAAAAGCGCCACTTTCCTCCCACGCTTTTTTGCCTGAAAGGTTATGAGTTCATAAAAGTTATTAAACTTGTAGTCCATCTTAGTACTCGTACGCTACGCCTATAGTAGTTAAGAATGCTCCACCCTCTGAAAATCCTCCGCCATTCTTTAAGACATCATTGTCTGCTACACCTGGAGTAAGAGAACGTGGCTCTTTACTGTCAGTCAAGAAAGCTGCACCCCATGAAAGATTTTCTGTCTGTTGATACCTGAATCCCATAGAAAAGATCTTTGCATCACTATCTGGAAGTTCAAAACCAATGGTCTTTTCTGGTACAGGTGTTTCATCTATCGCAAATCCCAACATCGCTGTGATTTTGTTATCCATTTTAATGGTCGCTCCGATTCTGAATGTATTGGTATCTTTCCAATCTTTGAGGACTGGTGTATCAAAATAAGGAGTCAACCCTCCGATATCTGTACCTCCATATTCAAAATCTAAATTTTCATATTGCGACCAAAACGTTCTCTCATAATTGAACTCTAATGTAAATTTCTCTTGCCAAGTTTTAGATATCGCGATATTAAGTGCTGCAGGCAATGGTACCTCTACACTGGCATCCCCATCATAAGCTAAAGTACTCCCGAATAAAGTGATGCTGTACCTTCCTCATTTAAATCAACATTGGATCGATACGTCACAGCAAAATTGATAGCTGCTGTTGGTTTATATGTCATCGCCAAGTTATAACCAAATTCAAACGTATCCCCCTCCATATCACGAGATACTTCTCCAGCGCTTTTCACTACTCCTTCACTGTAAATAAATCTTACTCCTCCCCCAATACTAAAATTATCTGCTACTTTATAAGAGATACTTGGATTCAACTCCACTATTTTAAGCGTAAACTCTTCGGCAAATGATTTTTGTGGTTGTTCCTGCCATCGTTTCGTTAATCCTCCGGGTACAGTAAGACTCACTCCCCATCTAACATCTCCTGTAGGCTTAGAAACATAATACAAAAATGGAAGAAGAAGATTTTCTACTTCAGAATCTCCTGAGTATGGACTAACTAATGTATACACATTTGATGGAAGATGTGCCAAAGTTATGCCACCCTCTACATAACTTTTATCTGCATCCATAAAAGCCATATTTGCGGGATTATAATATGCTGTATCTGCCCCTGTAGTATGTGCTACATATGCAGCACCAAGTGCCATTGAGTTAAGTGATTGCTCTGGGATTTTATATCCTCCTGCAATAACAACTGAGCTTGCTATTGCACTTAGTGCTAAACCTTTTACTATTCTTCCCATCATTCTTATTCCTATTTCAAATTTAATCTTCAATCAAAGCATACAAAGCCCTGATCTCTTCTGCCCAGATCGACTCATCAATGGTTTCCAAAATAAGTGGGATATCATCCATATGAGGATCATTCATAATAAACCCAAACGTATCCCATCCGATCTCACCTTGACCTAAAGACTGGTGTCTATCAACTTTTGAACCCAACTTTGGTTTAGAATCGTTGAGATGCATGCCCATCAAGTACTTGAATCCAACGATACTGTCAAATTGTTCCATCGTTTCGTCGTATGCTTCTCTTGTACGCAAGTCATACCCTGCAACAAAGGTATGGCAAGTGTCTAAACACACACCTACTCTACTTTTATCTTCAATTTTATCTATGATATGCCCTAAATGCTCAAATTTGTAACCAAGGTTAGATCCCTGTCCTGCTGTATTTTCTATGACAAGTTTTACATTTGAGTCTTTTGTGGCTTCTATGGCTTTGTTCATAGACTCTGCTATAACATCAAGGCAATGCAACTCTGCCTGCATCAACATGTCATGATAGTCTGGATCTTTTTTAGGAAGCTTGACTAAGTGAGACCCGGGGTGAAAATTCAGTTTATCAAGCCCCAAAATACTACAACGTTCCAATTCATCGATAAGCGCATCTCTTGATTTTTCAAGTTTTTCTTCTTCCGGATGTCCAAGGTTTATGAGGTAAGAGTCATGAGGTAAAATGTGTTTAGGCAAAAGGCCTGAAGCTTCAAGATTTTTATGAAAAGCGTCTATGGTTTCCGTCTCTAAAGGTTTTGCCGCCCATTGTCTTTGATTTTTAGTAAAAAGGGCAAATGCTTTAGCCCCTATAGCCTTAGCATTGAGAGGAGCATTGTCTACTCCACCACTTGCACTTACATGTGCCCCGACAAATTTCGCCATATTAGAACCTTGTTATTGTTTTTTGATTTTTATGTCTATTGTATTAATTGTATCACGGAAAAAAACTTGATTGTTTAAAACACTATACTCGATGTTATATTTATCTTTTTTTATGATTTTTTGTGTAAACCCGGTACCTTTTTTTTCTATCCCGGCACCATTAAATACAGGTTTTCCTCTAAATATATTTTCCAATATATCTTCTGGATACATACTATTTAACACTTCTTTATTGAAGGCACCTTTACTCATACATTCTAAAAAACTCATACAGACAGATGTCTCAGAAACTGTTAATGACATCAATGCTTGTCCACTGCCATAGATCTCTACTTTTATCTCTTCTTCATTCTCATACAAAAACCCCATGTCTGCATATTTGAAGGTAGGTGTTTTAAACATGATGTAGGCAGAATTTTGTTTGACATATTCTTTTGGGGCACATGCACTGAAAAGAAAACTTGTCATAAAAAGTAAAATTGTTCTTTGAAAATTCATTTGTTTTTCCATTTTTTTAGATTAATTATACACTATTTAAGAGATTGTTAAGCACCCTATCTATATAATGCCATCCACAAGTTGCAGATGGCCCCATCGTCTAGCGGTTAGGATCCATGGTTTTCATCCATGTCACAGGAGTTCAAGTCTCCTTGGGGTCACCACTTTTACAGCTTGTAACCTTTTCAATATTAGTGGCCCCATCGTCTAGCGGTTAGGATCCATGGTTTTCATCCATGTCACAGGAGTTCAAGTCTCCTTGGGGTCACCACTTTTACTTACAAACTCCCTATTTTAAGCACTATCAACACAGAAGACTAAAGCAAATAACTTTTTGGTACACATTTTTGTCATACACCAGTGGTAAAATAATGAGTCATTACATCCTTGAACGTAAAAACATCGACGTTGAATCCCCAAAGAATTCTCTAACTTCTTCTCACAAGCCCGTAAAATACGCATACCTTTCCGCAAAACATCCCTAATAAGCGATTGCTACGTATTGCAACCCCGTAGCCACAATCTCCTAGACTATCCTTTTTTGACCAAAAACCCGCCAAGCACGATTAGTCCGATCCCGCAGAAGGCCCAGAAATCGGGAAATGCATCGCCCATCATATAGCCAAATCCGATAGCAAAGGGAATGTTGGTATAGCTTACGATACCGATAATCCCGGCTTGTGAAAGGCTGTAGGCTTTGGTCAGCAGCCACTGAGAAAGAGTTGCAATGATGCCGATCATCAGGATAAGCGACCAGGTCTTAAAGGTTGAAGGCATTACAAACTCTGCGAAAAGAAAAGCAATCGATTCGGGCGGGTTTACATAAGGCGCTATAAAAAAGAGCAGTAGCGGAAGGAGCGCACCAGTTATCGCAAACGACAGAACAATTGTGCGCGCGTCGTAGATGTGTTTGATCTTTTTGATCGTCGTGTAGGCAGCTGCTGCGAGAAATCCGCCCAAAACCCCTAGGAAATATTCGTAGCCGAACGTCAGCCCAACAGGTTTAGTAATTAATAGAAGTCCTCCAAAACCGATAAAAAGGGCTATAATCGCTCTTCCTGAGAGACGTTCTTTAAGCAGAAAAAATGCCAAGATAGAAACAAATAGGGGTGATGTTTCGTTGAGCGTAATTGCCATGCCAAGAGGGATGGTCGCTATGGTATAGAAAAAGAGTATCATCGCGCTGAAGCCAAGCAATCCACGTAAAAAAAGCATGAGAGGTTCTCCCCCTGGAAGTTTTGTGGGTGTGTGTTTGAGCATCACTAGCAAGAAAAGCATGCCTACAATACTTCTGAAAAAGACAATTTCCAAGGCCGATAGATCGTTTGTGAGTGTTTTGGTAAGGGCCCCGTTAAATGCTGCTGCTAGCGCGCTCAGCAACATAAATAGTGCGCCTTTATCGATTCTACTTAACATGTTCCACCTATTCGATAAAATGATATTTTTTGACATTGTAACAGTGTAAGCTTAACCCTACTTCCCTATATAAGTGGTGCTTATGCCTGCTGACTTGAAGATCTCTCAATCAGAGTATTATCTCATTTCAACTTGGCTAAACAAGCGTAAAGTAAACACTATACGCTACTATTTTGATCTAAAAAAGGCTGAAGATTATCTAAAAACCCTTAAATAAAGTGGTTTATTTCAAATAAATTTTATTGAGAAGCTAATAACCTTCTCTTTCAAGTTTTTTATATGCTTCACATCCCTTATCAACATTTAAATCACAAGATTTACTATAGTACTTCTTTGCTTTCGAGTAATTTTGTTCCAATCCACCACTACCATACTCATAAAAAAAACCAAGCATATAGCACCCTGACTTATCATTCATATCACAAGCTTTACGGTAATACTTCTTTGCAATTAAATGGTTTTTCTTCACTCCTTCACCATTCATGTACAAAAAACCAATACGACTACATACAAAGCCATCATTTAACTTACAATCTTTTTTTAATTGTTTTAATGATTCACCATCACCAACGGAGCGGTTATCTGCTATTTTAGGAGTTCCACATCCACTCATAAATAATATAGATAATACGAATAAACTTATTAATAGTTTTTTCATTTCTTCTACCTTTCAGATGGTACTTTTTATATTATATCGAGTATTTGGTGTGGAAATCAATGGTGAGATTCTTGTTGTTGTAAGGGGGATTGAATTATAGTTTGGTGGAGCATAGCTCTACCTAACAAAGTGGCTTAGCAGTGGTTTTAGCGTAATATACAAATACTACTTATTAAAATGACTACTTAAATGACTACTATTTAGCTTTCAATGCTTACATTTTTAAAGTCAAATGGCGGTGTGCTGGAGATGAGGGGAATTGAACTTTACGTTAAAAAAGTAGATATTTAAACTTTATCTTAAAATACCCCCTAAAATTTTTAGTGAGTGGATATTAAAGGTGACTTGTGAAAATTTATTTTAAAATGCTGGAATTCCTATTGGTAAGCCAACTCTCATAAAATGTCTTGCAAACGATTGTGATAAATGTTCACGGTAAGGAGGAAGAACTCTAATTCTTTTCACATCAATTAGATGTTCCCGTAAAAAGTTCAAATTTACACCATATACATTTTTAAAATCCACGATTACATAATCACTTTGAAATTCTTCTAAATCACACTTATTTAAAAGATGGTATCCTGGCATCAAACTTTCACGAAATTTATTTTTATTTCTTTTAGATACATATTCAGGATTTATTTGTTTTATTTCTTCAAATGTCCAATATGGTGCTACCAAAACAATATCTATTTTACTATTTTCAAGATCACAAGATTGACTTAACACAACAACATTATAATATTCTATTTCAATTTCTAGCTCACCTTCTGAATCTACATCAGATGGTGGAATAACGATAGGACAATTTTCAATTAATTCTCCCTGCTGTATGATGTCTGTACCATCTACAAATTCATACCAAGGATAATCCATTAAACCAACTCTGGTATATTAATTCGAGGAGTTGCATGAATTCTTTTTGTAATTTTTACTTTTCTTTTATGTCTTTTAATAGGTGGCATTTTTAAATCAAGGAGCATTTCTCCATTAATATCTTGTGCATACTCTTTATTTTCTAAGATATTATATTCATTAATCATACTTGTATCGTTGGAGAATGGAATAAGATCCATATTAAAATCTGAAGATCCAATAATTTTTACAAGAGCATAAGGAAGTTCATTAGCGGTAGAAACTTCATCTGCATAAGCCATATTTGTAGCAGATATGGCTAGTAATGCAGCAATTCCTAAACGTATTCCCGTTCCTGTCTGATTTTCATAGCTGTATGCTTCCGTAGACATAGTACTTTCCTTTCTTAGTGTTCATCATTTGGATAAATAGCCCCAAATTTATCAATAAAATCTCTCTCTAAAAGTTCATAAAATAAATTTTTATTTGCATCATGAACATCAGTTAGAGTTTCTTCAATATCTACTTCTCCAATATTATTTAAAATAGTATCAATATCAACAATAGAACCATTTTTTACAGTTACTCTCGTACCATTTTGGATATTTATAGTTGCATCATTTGAGATTGTAATATTGTGTACCATTTCTTCTTCTATAATAGCCGTTTTAATCATTAAATTTTCCATCTTACGTCTTGGAAATTCAATGGTAGGTTCAATTCCCTCAACAATATTGATACCTTCAAAGAAATCTTGGTATCTTATTCCTAGACGTTCTAATTTTATATCTGATAATGACTGTAATATAAGCTGTATGATACGATTTGCTTCCGTAGACATATACTTTGTCCAGCCTGGATATTCTACTTGTGCATTCATATTATATTTTACATAACTTATAGATAATGTTTTGGGGCCAACACCGATTATTAAAGGGCTTTCTCCTGATAATTGATATTGAGGCTGATACATCAAATTTGGATCTTTAAGTCTCACATCAGATGGTAATTGCATAACTGGAAGTTGTTTATGTGATGGGTAGTCTCCTTTTAGTTCAGCATAAATAACGCCAAATACTGCATCTGCTGGTAAAGACGAACTGAATCGAATTTCAACTATTGCTTCAACAATTGGAGCTGCTTCTAAACGAAGAGGATATGGTTTTTCCATGATATTCCTACTTTTTATTATGCTTGATTGTATCATAATAAATACATTATTTAAGTGTATATAAGAGTATTTTATACATATTTTAGTATATTTTAGTATATTTTATACATATTTAAAATGTATAGAGAATCATTTTGGACTATGTAGAAAATGGAAACAGTTTAATAGGTTAAAAGAAAAGTGAAAAGGTGGTAAGCTACAGTTAGAATAAAATAAGACCAGGAGCCAAAAGTGAAGAAATTACATACACTACGATGAGCTTTGAGGAAAGAGTGTATCAACTGCTTGATGCACAAGAGATATTTTTAAAGAACAAACGTATCACAATGAATCACAGACTCTCAAAAATAAAAGACAAACAAGCAGCACTCGATGCCATAGACTACAAACCAGACAGAAGGATAGACAAAGCGCAGATACAATCTCTTGCACAATTGAACTTTATCGAAGCAAAACAAAATGTAATTATTACTGGAAAAACTGGAACTGGTAAATCTTTTACTGCCCAAGCACTTGCTAATCGTGCAATATATGATGGAATCAAAGTTTACTATGTAAGAACACCTACCTTACTTGAAGAAATACGAATCTCAAGGATTGATGGAACCTACACCAATCTTCTCAATAAATACTCAAGATTTAAACTACTGATACTTGATGACTTCGGGGTTGCTCCTATGGTGGATGATGACGCAACCAATTTGTTTGAGATCATTGAGGACAGAACCAATATCAATTCAACCATCATTACTTCACAGCTTCCCATAAGTGAGTGGTATGGATATCTCAATAACAATACGATTGCAGATGCCATACTGGACAGAATTGTCTACTCCTCACACAGGATAGAGCTAGAGGGAGAATCGATGAGAAAAATCAATTCTGTGGCTGAAAATACAAGGTATTAAAAAAACATCCGGCCACTTTATGCTAAAATGGTCTTACAGAAAATATCTCCTAATAGGTGGCCGGATGCTCTCCGCGTTTGGTGGCCGGGTTGAACGCTATGTGCAGCATTTCCTGTTTGGAGTAATCTGTTTGCATTACTTAAGTAGTTTTGTATTTGTTGCATAGTATGAGCACTTTCAGACTTTTATAAAGATTGTACTCATGTTTGCTTTTAGGTGTCCTTGTAATAGTATTACAATTTGACGATTTTTTTACTCATGATTTAGATTTAAAGTATTATAGAAATATGAATGATTTTAAAACAATACTCATTAAATTAAAAGAGATTATCGCCCAACAACTACAAACTGATAAAAAAGTGTTAGATAAGGACGTAGCACAAGCACTTAGTGTTAAGTCTACTACTCTTGCTTCCTATAAAAGCAGAAACAAACCTCCCTACAAAGCTATACTCACCTATTGCCATAATAATAAGCTTGACGTACGGAAGGTATTGTTTAATGATACTGAACTAATTCTTAAGCATACTACGCAAGTACCTGTTGTAGATGGTAGGGTAAGAGTTAAATATTTTCGGACATTAGAAGCGTATGCTAATTACTTAAAAAAATATCCAATATCTTCATCTAAGATTTTAGAAATTCTATAAAGATGTTCAATATTAAAATGCTTGCCATCATTATAAAGTTCAGCAGCAGAAACGAGGCTAACAGATTTATATCCCATTTCAAGAGACAAGTCTAATTGAGTCATTTTTTTTGACTCTCTTAGTTCTTTTACTTTTTTGCCAATATTCTTATAAAGATTTGAGACTTCTTTGTCTGTAAACTGCATTTTATAACCTACTATAGTGAGTAAGACAGTTTAGTTTTGTTAGAATATTTCATCAAACCACTATGGTGGGTTATAGCCTATAATGCATATACTATAATCATTAGTAAGGAGTTAGGAATGCAAAAAAGTAACAGTGATCATCAAAACTTACCTAATAAGCAAAATTACAAACCTGACTATGGATTAGCGTTACTAAAAACAGGGATAAATCAAGATACAAAATTATATTTTTATTCTTTTACTATATATGGGATAGATATTCTCAGTCAAGGAAAATTTTCTACTATGGTAGAAATGCCTTATGATGGAGAACCTTATGTGTTGTCTTTAGACTTTAATGACTCTCAACTCGACACAATATTAGAACAATCAAATTCAAAATCCGTACAGTATATTAAAAATGAATTGCTAGCAGACCCTTATACTCCAAGAAGCATTGACTTTACAGAACCGATTGTATGTGATGTAGTTGCAAAATTAGGTACACTTCAAGGCAATAATGAAGAGAGTTTTGTACCGTTAATTTTAATTGAAGCATCTTCAAGCAAAGGTGATCAAACGATTAATGATAAATATAATAAAAAAGGTTTTTCTATTGAAGATTTTGTTAAACACAAACCTCACTCTTTCAAAAACATTAACCTAAATAACCTTAAACCAGAAAAGTCTCATATATCATTGAAGCCGGTGATCGTCCCCACTAGAACTAAAGATAACAATAATATGTTGAAAGATTGGTGGCGTTGGCTTCTCCTGCCATTTGTAAGTGTAGGGGCCGCATATATAGGATTTTATATATTTATGTTTATTCAAAAGATACATCCTGCAAATGCTAATGGGTATTTAAGTATGATAACTTGGATAATTATACCTATTGTAGGGAAAGCAATTTTTGGCTTTATATTTGGATTATTGAGTTATCTAATGGCTCCCCGAGGAAAAATGACTACAAGTGTTGTTATGATTACCTTACTGGTAGTTGCGACTATTGCTGATATTTTCCTTTCCTTGAACAACACAAATTTTACTTTGGCAATAAAAATACAAGTTCTTGTATCTGATATTATATTGATTGCAGGATCAATATATGGTGCTAAAAAAGCACATGAAGATAACTGAGTCTCGTAATTTCAATTATAAGAGATATGAGTCTCAAATAAAAGACTAAATTTAGCACAGGCAGGGCAGCATATCGCCTCTTTTGCTTTCGAGTTACTCTGCCTTACGCCTAGCCCATTATTTTTCCATATCCCTTAGTGGCAAGAAAGTGATAGCCTGATATTTACCTTTTCCCAGATATTCTCTCATTTGCTCAAGGTTCATGGAATTACCGTTGCCACTTCCATCTGTGTAGAAGTCACCATTTTTCATGACCTTTACCTTCCTATCCTCTTTAATAATCATTTCATGTTCTACATTCTTGAAGAAGATAATCACACCATCTTTCCCAGCACTCTTTACCTGTTCAAGCTTTGCAACTCTATTTTCTAATCTATTTATCATCAATCTTTCCCCTCTAATGCTTTGATACGCTCTTCAAGATCTGTTATCTCATAGCCTCTAACATAACTGTTGCTAACCGCTTCTATCGTTCTTAACTGACTCTCATTGATCTCACCATTCGCATAAGACTTTGTTGCTAATGCAAGGTTATTTAACGCATCCTGTGCATTGGTTGGTTTCTTAATGCTAACTATGGGTGTGAATAAGCATAAACGCCTGACTAATAATTGTTGATTTGTTGGGTTTGCTTCTAATGTATCGAGTATAGATGCTGTGACCTTTTTGGCAAGTTTTAATTTGCCTCTTTGAATAGCCTCCTTTAACTCCTTATTTTGTGAGAGTGTAGATAAGGCTATGTTCAAAGCTTGACTAATCAAGATATTGTTAAATCCTTGTTCTGCTAGTTCTTGCACCTCTTGGATTAATTGCTCTGTAATTGTTGTTTTGTGTCTTGTTTTTTGCTTCATGTTTTACCTTTCTGTTTCATCTTAAAATCAACCTTGATAGCTACTTCTTTAAGGCTTTTATCTTTGGCTACTATATCTTTTATCTTTTGTATCACTTCTTCTTTGGTCATCTGTTACCCCTTACTATGTCTGTTATCTCTTTAAGTTCATGTAATGGTATGGCTAAGGCTTTGAAGTTTGGTATGCTTATCTTTGCTTCTATTCTCCAAAGTATCATCCCTAACGTATTCTTCAAGCCCTTATCATAAATGATTATTTTATCTATCATAGGGATGCCAGTATCATTGATATAACTAGAGGTCATATAAGGCGTTAGTGTGAAATATTTAGCAAGTGATGCTAAGTTTGGCTTGTATGGTAAATCTAAGCAAATATCAATGTTTGATACATCTTTCAGTATCGACAACACTTTAGAAATCAACTCTCTTGGTGGTGCTGCTTTATGATATTGCTTCATACCAAAGATAACCAAAGTTGCTCTTCTGTACTTTGGTGTATCCTGCATATTGTAGTAATAGATATTATGCTCTTCCAATCTCCAAACACTTGTTATCTCGTTATCTGCAAGCCTTTTCTTTAGCTTAGGGAGTAATGGGGAGTTCTTTTGTAGCTTACTCCATTTGCCTAGCGCTTTTAATTCTTCTCGCTTATGTTGTTTTGAGAACTCAACTCTTATGCTGTCTATGGCAAAATCTTCATCATGATCCTGATTGAATTCCTTGATGAGATCTTCTAATTCTTTTATAATATTCATAGAGTTTTTCCTTCTATACTATGGAACACTAAACTTAAGGCGTATCCATTGTCTATACCAAAAGCACACCTATACGTGGGTATTGACTGGTTAATATGATTTATTGAATTGCGCACTTAGACTACCTTGATACATATTGTAAGGGGTGTTTCTTGCAACCTTAAAGCCATCTTTATACATCAGCTTCACGGTTGTTTTCCCCATAGCATCAAGATTTGCTTTTGTTACTCGCATCCTCTACAAACTGCATAACCTTCTCAGTCTTAAAACTCTCCAGTACAGATTTTGCTAGTTCCATGTTGTCTTTATCTAGCAATAACGTATAAGGCTTGTATTTAGAATATGTTGAGTATGCTACTGCATCATCATCAAATCTCAAACCACGCTTCACTAAGTCGTTCTTAATATTCTCAATACGGCTAGTTAGATACACAACACTATCGCTGTATTGTCTTACATTTACCCCATCTATGAGATCTTTTAATACAAGGTAGTGCGAGATAAAGTTAGGCTTTTTCATGATGCCACCTCAACACTTGCATTGATAAAGTTTTCCAAATCTTCTCTTTTGAAAATTGTTACTCGATCTGATAATTTTATCGGGTTTAATTTCCCCTGTTTGGCATATAGCCACACCGTTGAAAGTCCACAACTTAAAAAACGTGCAGCATCCTTTGCTCTATAATTTTCCTGAATAGTATTGTCGCTTTGCTCCTGTCTCCGTTGTCGTTCTATATAACTCATGTTTTGTCTTTCGTACTGTTACCTACAATACAAAGGACTTAAAGCTCTAAGGTTTTCATATCTACTGATATATTTAATTTAGTTGATATGCACTAAACGTCTTTAGATGATGTTATATTATTTTAAATTTGAATATTTTGCTAAACGGTTTGAATGTAAAAAAACACTTCAAATCGTGGGAGTACCTAATTACCACTAATAGTATAGATAGGGTCAAAGTTATCTTTTATTGCTTTTTTTATATCGAGTATTTGTTTAAGCTCTTTGATATAGGGAGGTATAATTTTTTTATTTTTATCAAGCTCAATTGTATAATATTCTTCTACGCTATCAAAAATATCATCATCTTCTTTTTTGATAAATTTTATGGTGTCTGCCCTAAAACTATGTTCGGTTTTTGTTTCATGGAGTTTTTCAGCAAAAAAATATTCTATTATTAATAGTGATTCCATTTTTGTAAGATTTTTGATGTTATACAGTAACTCAAAATGTAAAGCTTTCATAATGGCTCTATGACTTAATGGTTTGAGATAAGATGTACTTTTTGGTTTCAATAAAATAGAGTTAGAAAATTCATTATTTTTAATACTTAGAGAATCATGTCTTTGAGATTTTGAACATAGAAATTTTTCAAGTTGATTTACTGCATATTTAAAATTTAATTGAAGATAGGATTTGGTTATTCCACTATAATTACCTCCTAGTTTTAGCCCACTTGTATTTATAGTTGTATCCAAATTTAAATATCTATCTAAAAACTCTATAAAGTCATCATCCCAAAGTTTGTTTAGTTTCTCTAACTTTTTGATATTTTTATCTTGATAACTTTTTAACAAATCGTTCATTAATAGATAATATGTATATTTGTTTATAAAATGTAAAATGTATTTTATATCGTTTAAATCAATAATATGAACAGCTTCAAAGTGCTCTCGAATTTCTTCATTACTAAAATCGAAGTGCAAATAGTTATCAATAGACTGATTATCAAGACGTTTATCTTCTATAAGGGTTTTTAGTGCATCTTCATAGTTAAAGTCCGGAGCATGTTTTGAGGCTGTCCATTCATTAATAATTTTTTCCATATTTTACCCCTTCTAAATAATCAGCGTACCACTCTACAAGTTCTCTCTTCTCATCTGAATACTCTGCCCGATTATAAGCACTTCTCACCTTATTTGTATCTTGGTGAGACAATAATGCTTCTATAACTTCACCTCTAAACTTTCCACTCTCATAAGCTATTGTACTAAACATCGATCTAAATCCATGAGGAACTATTTCATCTCCAAAGTCCAAACGCTTCAATGCTGCGCTTACCGCAACATCTGTTAAAGGTCGGGTTCTGCTTAGTGGTGAGTGAAATACATACTTGGCATCTTGGGTGTAGGGATATACTTCCTCAAGTATTTTTATAGCTTGGGTGCATAGTGGTATCTTATGCTCTACCCGTGATTTCATTTTATCTGCTGGGATAGTCCAAACTTTATTTATCAAATCAAACTCATTCCATTCTGCAAATCTTATATTTGAAGAACGTACGAAAACAAACGGGAGCAGCCTTAAAAGATGTTTAGTAGTATATGCACCCGTGTAAGTGTCTATCGCGTTCAATAGCTCTCCTATACGCTTTGGCTCCGTGATAGTTTTGTACTTGGTATTCTGAAAACCTTTAAGTGCTATTTTTTTATCTATGTCTGCAACTACATTATGTGTAACTTTATCATGCTGTAAAGCATATCTCCATATTTGATTACATAAGTTTAAAAGACGGTGTGCAGTTTCAAACGCTCCTCTATCTTGAACGGCTGTTGCTATTGCTATCAAATCTTTTCTAGTGATCTTATCAATAGCCATTTTTCCAATACGTGGATAAAAATCTCTCTCTAATGCTCTTTTATGTTTTTTTAATGTACTAGGTGCAAGTTGTCCGTTTTGTTTTTTCAAGTAATCTTCTGCTACTTCTTTAAAGCTGTTCTTCTCTATACGTTGTTTTTCTAGTTTCTCTTTTTGCTTTTCTTCTACTGGGTTAATGCCTTTGGCTATTTGAGATTGAAGTTCCTTGTGTATCTCTCTTGCATCTTTTAAAGATAACGCTGGGTACTTGCCTAAAGAATAAACATATTTTTTGCTATCCAAAGAAAAGTTATATCTCCAAAGTTTACCACCCTTTGCAGTAGCCATTAGATAAAGCCCTCCACCGTCGGGATAACGCTTATCTTTTAACACACCGTCTATAATTTGGGGTTTTGCATTATTAACTGTAGGAGCTGTAAGAGTAGCCATTAAATAACCTTTTAGAGTAGTACTTTTTCACATAAGAAGTAGTACTTTTATTAAAACACTACTTAGAATACTACCATTTTGCTTAGATTACTACCATACACCTTAGATTAAGTTAGACTATAATATGCTTTAAACATAGCGTGTAAGGGGTTTAGATGAGGTTTTTTAGATTGGATTAAATGAGGGATTGGTGGAGCATAGCGGGATCGAACCGCTGACCTCTTCACTGCCAGCGAAGCGCTCTCCCAGCTGAGCTAATGCCCCACAAGTTGGAAGAGTAGGATTCTACCATAAGATAGGTAAAACATACCTATCTTGCAGACGAGTTACGAACGCTCTGTTATTTCCAATAGGTGATAGCCAAATTGTGTTCTCACGGGACCGTGAACCACACCTACTTCATCGTTAAAAACGACTTTATCGAACTCTGGTACCATTTGACCTGGACCGAATGTTCCTAATGCCCCTCCTCTTACACCTGATGGGCAAGTAGAGTTATCTTTTG
>Ga0209414_1000004_pt1 | contig 115904 bp, 110 predicted proteins | sample LakVidmifraction_4_FD_181154 | JGI IMG/M metagenome (GOLD analysis project Ga0209414, IMG submission 181154) | Hypersaline microbial communities from Lake Vida, Antarctica - Brine Hole Two &gt;0.2 micron (SPAdes) (version 2) | ecosystem: Environmental > Aquatic > Non-marine Saline and Alkaline...
CGTAACTTTAACAAAAAAGCAAAGAAATTATCTTTACCACTTACTGTTACACGGGGAATCTTAAAAGGATCACATGTTTGTAAATCTGCGATACCCACTTCCGTTGTTACGGCATTGGTATAGCCACAATCTGCAACATTTTTTTCATCTTTAGCGCCATAGAGACCAAATGGATAAGCAAAACTTTGACAATCTGTTTGAAACTGTGCTTCAATCTGTTCTTTTGAAGTGCATATCTCTCTATGGCTCTCTGCTTCATGCAAATTTTTCAAATTTGCATGAGTCAAAGTATGTGCACCTATCTCTATCAAACCACTATTCAATAGTTCGCTAACCTCATCATCACTAAGTTTAGGTTCATCTTTGAGTCCTGCTCCTTCATTTTTAGCTTTACGATACCCAGACCAATCACGATCATGACGATCATTGACCAAATATATAGTTGCTTTGAAACCATATTTTTTTAAAATTGGAAGAGCATTGGTTAAATTATCCTGGTATCCATCATCAAAAGTTATCACCACACTCTTTCGTGGCAAACTCTCCTTTTGTGCTATTGCTTCTGCCATTGTATGGGAGTGCCATCCTTGATCATACAAATAACGAATCTGCATCTCAAACGCTCTTGGAGCAACACGCAGAGAATTAAATTTTTTACCTGGTATGGCATCACGGATCATATGATACATTAGTATCCTCGGATATCGATAATCAACAGCTCTCTTCCACCAGGCATAACGATAGGAGAAATACATAAAAACAAGCAGTACTATCATAATGAAATAAAAAGTCATATTAATCCCTCATAAATCACTACCGTACTTTGAACCATTTTTTGTAAGGAAAAATTCTCAGAGATATAGTGATACCCATCAAATTCCAAAGAACTGCACATCTCTATACTCTTAGCCACTTTTTCACTGTTCCCCACAGGATAAAAGAAACCATTTTCACCTTCTACAATAATATCCAATACGCCACCGTGATTTGTTGCGACCACAGGTGTATTGAGAGCCAATGCTTCAGCTACCGATCTGCCAAAACTTTCAGGTTTTTTAGAACTACTGACTACCACGTTACTTAGCGCATAAATTTCAGCTACCTTGCTTTGTGAACCAGTAAAAATGATATTGTCATCTAAACCTAATGCTTTAACCAATACTTCCAATGAATCAAAATACTCCTGCTTATCCTCACGCACTCCTCCAACGATCAAGCCTATAATGCTTGGATCATTTTTTTTCAATAAAGCAATAGCACGGATAAATGTCTGATGGTCTTTGAGTTGAGTGATGCGTCCTACCGTTGTAATGATACGTTTATCATCTAAACGATACTCTTTTTTAAAACTCTCTATCAATTTTTCATCAATATTTTGAGGATTAAACTTTTCTAAGTCTATGCCTCTGGGAATAACTGTAATTTTTTTGTCTTCTGTCTGATAATGCTCTTGAATATAAGACTTGATAGCCCCGCTTACGCAGATTACTCTATCACCCTTAGTCATAATAGCACTGTAAGGACGCACACTATTGAACCCATGCACAGTTGTGACAAATGGAATATGTAGACTTTTATTTGCAAGATACGTCAACCATGCCGGTACTCTGCTTCGTGCATGTAAAATATCAGGATTTAATGTTCTAAATAATTTTCTCAGTTTGATAATACGCCAAGGAACACTCAAAGGATTTTTGGAACAGACATCAAAAGTAATATGTTTTCCACCATCTTCTTCTATCTGATCTTGGAGTTTTCCTCTAGCACTAATAACAATGCTTTCATGCCCTTGTTTCACCAACTCACGACTCAATTCCATAGTGCCGCGTTCTACGCCACCTTCATTAAGTTCTGGCAATAACTGTATTATTCTCATAAGTTGACTTCTTCGAGGTATTCTCTAAAATCTATTTTTTTATTTTTATTTTTTATCGTGCCGTCGAAAATATGTAAATAGCCTTTTCTTTCTAGAGAATCTATAAATCGAGTAAATTTATTTTCTCCTTGGCTCGATAAAGGCAATACAACAACATTGGACTTACCATAAGAAACTGCTTCAGATATCATCGACGTACTATCACCCGTGATAAACACGGTCTCACATTGATCAAGAAAATCAGGGATAGGGTTTATGAGATTTTTGGAAAACAGTACCTCATAATCAAACTCATATGACGCTATCAAAAGTTCTATCTCCTCACTTGTTCTAGGAGAGGTGGTGATGGCGATTTCATAATCTCTGTATTTTTCAACTATTATGTCTAATTGCGCTTGAAGTTTTTCTCTAGACATAGTAAAAAGTTTATTGTCTCCACCGATGACAATGCCTATGGACTGTTTCTTTGCTTGATATAATCCTTTAGGTTCCACATAAGAAAAGTTTGCAGGTATTTCTATGATATTCTCTTGCTTAGATGGGTTGTCATGGCTTTGGGCAAAAATGATATCAAAATCGTACCTATATCCACAAGGCAACATCATAGCGACAGATTTGGCATTCATTTTTTTAGCGATGACTTTAGTCGCATAAGATGTTGTAGATCCAGTTCCAACAACTATGTCGTACTTTTTATCTAGTTGAACATCAAACAATTTTTCTGTATATATACCTATTTTATCCAGTAGGTAGCTAAGCGCTTTAGTCCATCTGTATTTAAATTTTACAGGCACAACATCATAAGACAGATCCAAATATTTTACAAAAGCCAAAGACTGATTAAGATGCCCCATGCGACCATCACTGAGTATAAGAACCTTACTCATAGTCGCCACCTGTTATGCATCCAAAACCATTGCGCCGGATATTCTCTGATGACATCTTCTATGGCTTTATTATATTTCAATGTCATTGCTTTTAACTTTTTTTCTTTACCCTCTATCTCATCTGCTACATAATCAATAGGTTCTTGAATGATCATCTCATACATCCCATCACTCTGTCTGGCAATAAAAATAGGAACAACAAGAGGGTTGAATTTTAATTTCAGCATTGCAACTGAAAGAGTTGTTTCCGCAGGCATACTAAAAAAATCTACATTTGCACCATTACTCAATCCGGACTTTTGGTCTATAAGTAGTCCTATTGCATCACCTTTTTTAAGTGTTTTTGCCATAGCAAGCATTGCATTATCTTTTGAAGTTGCACGGTTGCCGTATTTGTTTCTAAAAGGAATGGTGATTTGTTGATCGATGAGTTTATTATTTCCCTCTCTCCCTATAGCAAGCATAGGTAAACCATGTTTAGCTAAAAAGTGTGCTGCCAACTCCCAGTTGGAGAAATGTGCGGTCATTACAATGATCCCATTGGGACTATTGTGTGCTATGTCTTCTAATTTCTTTTTGGCTTCTTCTTGATTTTTAATGGCTTTATCGATGTCAAATTGTCCCGTGAACATAAATAGGATCTCAGAAATCGTGATAGAAAGTTCCGTATATACTTTCTTTGAAAGCGCCACTATCTCATCTGGAGTTTTCTCAGGAAATGCCATAGTCAAGTTTCTAATAGTCAGGTTACGTCTTTTTTTATCTGCATGATAAACAAGAAGGGTAAGACCTTTCATCATAGTGTAGATAGATGATTTAGGTGCTATCTTTGCTAACCACAAAAATAGTTTTACTAGGCTATATTCTATTTTATCTCTCATACCCAACCTGACTTCTTTAATGCATCATTTTACCCAAATAGACTAAAGGATGAAGGCAAAAGCATCTGCTTTCAATTTAATTTGATATAATCACGGTAATTATAGAGTGCAAAGGAACAATATCGTGATAGGAATCGTCGATTACAACATGGGGAATCTTGCTTCTGTCATCAATGCTTTTGTCAAAGTCGGGGCAGATGCTACCTTAGAGAGTGATCCTTCTAAACTCAGCCAATACGACAAACTCATCTTGCCTGGTGTAGGTGCGTATGGTGATGCTATGGAACACCTCAAAGAAAACGGGATGGATGAAGCAGTCATTGCCTTTGCTGCATCAGGAAAACCTCTTTTGGGTATCTGCCTGGGGATGCAACTGCTCTTTGAAAGTTCTGAAGAGTTTGCAGTAGACCATAATGATACGCAGGGTTTAGGACTCATCCCCGGTAAAGTAGTCGCATTTGATGAAAGCAAGTTTGACCACCCCCTCAAAGTCCCGCACATGGGCTGGAATGAACTCTTCCAACAATCTGTAGGGACAAACCCCCGTGTGCAGCAATCTGTAGGGACAGACTCCCGTGTCTGTCCTCTTTTTGAAGGACTAAAGAAAGACTTTTACCTCTACTTTGTCCACTCATTCCATGCAGTATGTGACGACAAATACGCTATAGGAAAAACACATTACGGGTATGAGTTTGTATCGGCTGTACAAAATGGAAACATTTACGGCATCCAGCCACATCCTGAAAAAAGCCATGATAATGGTTTAAAGATCATAGAAAATTTTGCTAAACTATAGCAATATTAAAAAGTGGAGATATTAGTTGCACTTACAATTTCGGAGTGGGGCTAAAGTCTCCACTTCCAGTAAAAGGAGACACCATGAATGAACATTTCATAAAAAATATAGAAATCAGAAATTTTAAATGTTTTAAGGATTTTAAGGATTTTAAAGCTAAAGGTTTTAATCGGGTTAATCTAATTGGTGGAAAAAATAATGTTGGTAAAACAGCTTTTATGGAGGCATGTTACATAAACTCAAGATCAATGAATATTAAAAATTTTATCGGCTCATTATACGAAATTAAATATATGCGGGAAAATTTGAATATCTTAGATGATAATAATATAAAGAATGTAAGAAAATTTATTGAACGTTCTAATGGGATTAATATAAGCTCCAATATTAATAACTCATCATTTAAAATTCAAGAAGAAGAAGGTATAAAACTTTATGATTTTAAATTTAACAAACAGCATATACATGTAAATATGAACGATTTTTCATATGAAATAGATTCAATAAATAATATTGTGTTTATAGATAGTTTTGGATTGTCAAATGGAAACATTATAAATATCTATTCTGCCATACAAAAGAAGGACAAAGAAGCTTTTTTAAATACAATTTTAAAAGAGTTTGACAATAGCATTGATGCTTTTAAGATTATTGATGATTTTCCACAATGTAAAGTTAATGATCAATGGCTAGAAATTACAGAACTTGGAGATGGTGCTCGGCATATTATTTCTATAGTGACCGCATTATTTCAATCTGAAAATGGCTACTTGTTTATAGATGAGCCAGAAAATGGTATCCATTACACTCAACTGGATAAAGTGTGGGAAATTATTCTAAACCTATCAAAAGAACAAAATGTACAAGTATTCGCCACTACTCATTCAAAAGAGTGTATAGAATCTTATGCCAGAGTAGCTAAAAAGTTAGAAGATAAAGAGATAACATATACTATTTTAAGTCGTTTAAAAAATGGAGGAATTCATGCTGGAGTTTATGATTCTAGTATGTTAGTAAATACTATAGAACAAGACCATGAGCTAAGAGGATGGTAAAAGCTGTTATCTGCCATGAAGGAAACGCACATAAAACAAATGATAATCAGCTTTTAACATTGTTATTAGAAAAATTAAATTTGGATTTAGCCTGTGTAAAATTTGTCGGTATGGGAACCAAAAGTAATTTTTTTAAAAAAGATCATGATAACTATAGGGAGTTATTGTTAGATATTGAGCGTGAGGCTGTTGAAAAAGTTTTATTTGTAATAGATGCTGACTCTGAAGAAAATGATCACACATATGGTGGATATGAAAACACAGAAAAAGAATTAAAAAAAGTTATTAAAGATTTAAATTTAGAGTCGTATTCCGACATATTTATAACCTGTGATCCATCTAATCAATGTGGCTATTTGGAATCACTTATTTTATCTACTATACCAAGTGAGAAAAAAGAATGTATAGAGACATTTTTAGATTGTTCAGACTTTAAATCTAAAGATAATCATAAAGCTATATTAAATCAAATTTATAAAACAGCTTATCCTAATGCACCATTTGACTTTGCGCATGAAAATTTTAGTGAACTAAAAACTAAATTACAAAACTTATTTGAAGGAAACGAATAAATGACAATACTACCAGCAATAGACCTTAAAGACGGTAAAGCAGTAAGATTAAGCAAAGGGCTCATGGAGTCTGCGAAAATTTACTCAGATGAACCCTGGCAAGTGGCTAAACGATTTGAAGAACTTGGGGCTGAGTGGGTACACCTTGTTGACCTAAACGGTGCCTTCGCAGGAAAACCTGAAAACTTAGAGCAGATCAAACAAATTCGTAAACACTGTAACCTCAAGCTTGAACTGGGTGGCGGTATCCGGGATGAAGAGACCATTAAGATGTATTTGGATCTTGGAATCGATAGACTCATTTTGGGATCTATCGCCGTAAAAGATGCACAATTTGTTAAAGATATGGCTGCAAAATACCCTATCGTTGTGGGTATTGATGCCATAGACGGTATGGTCGCAGTAGAAGGCTGGGGAGAAGTGAGCGACATGAAAGCAACGGATCTTGCTCGTGAGTTTGCAGCCTGTGGTGTGCAAGCCATCATCTGCACAGATGTAGGACGTGACGGCATGATGACAGGAGTCAATGTTGACTTTACCCTTGAGATTCAAAAGGCTTCTGGCCTTGAGACTATTGCTTCAGGTGGGTTAAAAGACATGACAGACATACATGCTCTCATAGAAGCTGGCATCGATGGTACTATCGTAGGTAAAGCATTCTACGAAGGTACTCTAGACCTAGAAGAGGCTTTCCATACAACGAGGAACGCAAAATGAACAAAGTCCATTTTACTACGCTGACGCTATGTCAACTTCAGCAGTTGGCTCATGTGACTAGTCACATTCATTTTCCAAAGGAAAATAACAATGAAAGATAAGTATTATGAACTAACCATCACGCTTAAGGATGATTTTGTAGATTTTATAGCAGACTTCGTTGCCAATATTTATGGCGAGGGACTGGAATTAGGTAAAGGGAAGATCATTGTACGAAGTGAATCTGATTTAACTTTCGTTAAAGATGCACTTGTATCCTTATCCGGTACTTTGGGTGATACCATCGAAATGGACTATCAATTAGAAGAGAAAGAAAATGTAGACTGGATAAAGAGATATCAAGACTCTGTCCAACCTATAGAAGCAGGTAAATTCTACATCTTTCCAAGCTGGTATGAACCAAAAGAAGATTTTATCAATATCAAAATAGACCCTGCGCTTGCTTTTGGTTCAGGACATCATGCCACAACATTTTCATGTTTAGAAGCTATCAGTAGCTATGTGGAAGCTGGGGTATCTGTCATAGACGTAGGCTGTGGTTCTGGCATTTTAGGCTTAGCCTGTAAGAAACTGGGTACAAAAGTGGCACTTTGTGACACTGACCCTCTCTCTGTTGAAAGTTGTAAAGAGAATTTTGAACTAAATAAAGAAACTTATGACAAACTTTGGGAAGGCTCTGTAGACAAAGCTGAAGATACCTATGATATAGTCATTGCAAATATCATAGCAGATGTACTCAGATTTATAGCAAAAGATTTAAAATCTGCCTGTAAAGAAGATGGACTATTGGTACTTTCAGGTATTTTAGATAAAAAAGAACACCTAGTAGTGGAATCATTTAAAGAACTCACTCTAGTAAAAAGAACGCTTAAAGACGAGTGGGTCACACTCGTATATAAAAAGGAAATAAATGGCTAATCAAGATAATAACAACCAAGATAATAACAACAATAATAATTTTTTTAACAAAAACCCCTTATTGGCATTTGCTATCTTTTCTATCATCATCGTCATGATCTTTAAATCATTCGTAGGTGATGGTGCTGGTCTCGACAATATGCTGAACAATGGTAACAATGTTACCCAAACTAAAACAGTAAAATATTCTGAAATTAAAGCTGAGATAGAAAAAGGAACTATCACTTCCGTGAAGCTCACTCCGACAAACATAGAGGCTATCGCTGAGAGCGATGGACGCAAAACACGTTTTATTGCACAAAATGTTCCTACCTATGACAAAGAGCTTATCCCTCTTTTAGAAGAAAAGAATATTAGCTATGAGGGTATTATGGGTGGTGGCTTTATTTCTGATCTTTTAGGCTCATTACTTCCTATTCTCATCTTCTTTGCTATTTGGATCTTCTTGGCTAAGAAAATGTCTAAGGGTATGGGTGGTGGCATTTTAGGTGCGGGTAAAGCAGACAAGCTCATAAACTCTGAAAAACCTGATACAAAGTTTGATGATGTACAGGGGGTTGAAGAAGCCAAAGATGAAGTAAAAGAGATCGTTGATTTCCTTAAATTCCCAGAACGATACATCGAACTTGGAGCGAAGATTCCAAAAGGTTTACTTTTAGTAGGACCTCCCGGAACAGGTAAAACACTTCTTGCAAAAGCGGTAGCAGGTGAAGCATCTGTTCCTTTCTTTTCGGTCAGTGGTTCAGGATTCATAGAAATGTTTGTCGGTGTAGGTGCGAGCCGTGTACGTGATCTTTTTGCTCAAGCCAAAAAAGAAGCGCCATCTATCATTTTCATCGATGAGATAGACGCTATCGGAAAGAGTCGTGCAAGTGGCGGCCAGATGGGTGGAAATGACGAAAGAGAACAAACACTCAACCAGCTCCTTGCAGAGATGGATGGTTTTGGGGTAAACACTCCGGTCATCGTACTCGCTGCGACAAACAGACCGGAAATACTGGATGCTGCCCTTCTAAGAGCAGGACGTTTTGACCGACAAGTACTGGTAGACAAGCCTGACTATGACGGACGTTTGGCCATCCTAAAAATACACTCAAAAGGTGTTAAACTTGCGTCAAATGTTGACTTGAGAATTGTTGCAAAACAAACAGCTGGGTTAGCAGGTGCTGACTTAGCGAACATCATCAACGAAGCAGCACTTCTGGCTGGAAGATTCAATAAAAAAGTGATAGAACAAGCAGATCTCTTAGAGGCTATAGAACGTTCATTCGTAGGACTTGAGAAAAAGAATAGAAAAATCTCAGAAGTAGAAAAAAGAATCGTATCCTATCATGAAAGTGGTCATGCACTGATGGCAGAACTTACCAAAGGTGCAACACGAGTCACTAAAGTGTCTATCATCCCTCGAGGTTTGGGTGCACTGGGCTATACTCTACACCTTCCTGAAGATGAAGAACGTTTCTTAAAACAAAAACATGAACTTATGGCTGAAATAGATGTACTTCTTGGTGGTCGTGCTGCTGAAGAAGTTTTCATAGGCGAGATAAGTACCGGTGCAGGTAATGACCTTGACCGTGCTACGGCTATCTTAAAAGATATGATCTCAGTATACGGTATGACCGATGTAGCAGGGCTCATGGTTCTTTCTCGTAGCCAAAATTCTTTCCTTGGTGCTGGTGCAGTATCAACGGACTATAGTGAGAAAATGGCGGAAGATATGGATAACTATATCCGTTCAACCCTGAATGAACGTTATACTTATGTCAAAAAGACATTAAATGAATACCATCAAGCCATAGAAAATATGACGGCTGAACTTTTAAAGACTGAAGTGATCGAAGGTAAAAAAGTACGTGAGATCATAGACACTTATGAAAAAGAAAATAATCTAGAGAGTCGTTTGGCGCATACAGACAAGATAGCAAAAGCAGCAGCAGCTGCTGCCAAAGAAGACGAAGAAGATACAGATGCATAATCAACACCAAATGCAACTAGTCAATATGGTAAGTCATTTTCGTTACCCTTCCTTTTAAAAAGTTCAACTGGGTAAACCCCTGGTCTACCTTTTTGCAGCAGAAGGATTTGCTATTATCCTATTGGGGTACATATTTTATGGACCTCTTCGGGCATTACACACTCTCCCATACAAGAAAGATAAAAATTAAAAGATAATTATTATCCCTTGTATTTTCTTTTTAAATAGTGTATACTAATTGAAATTTAAAGGAGAGATATATGAAAACTATCATAAACCAACAAACTATTTTCACTAAAGACAGCTCTCCCCTGCTACTCTTACTATCATAATACGCTCTTTAAGCAAAAGTTCAAAGAACTACGTTGTCACTGAGACTACTTCAGCAGTAGGCTCATACGACTAGCCGTATTTTGCGTTATTTATTCAAAATCATATAATACAAACATTCTTTTCTAGGACCTAACCAAGATTTAGGTAAAATTAGACAATCATTTACACCCATACTTTTAAAATAGTATGCTATTTAACCCTCACCGCTAGGTGTAGCTTTAGTGAGAGGAATTATAATGTGGCTTTGCCGCATTATGAGGAGAAAGAAAATGGAAACCATTAAAATATTTGACACAACATTAAGAGACGGAGAGCAGAGTCCAGGGGCTTCTATGAACACTGAAGAGAAGATCCAGATCGCTGCACAGTTAGAGCGCTTGGGTGTAGACATCATCGAAGCAGGATTTGCAGCAGCAAGTCCCGGAGATTTTGTTGCTATTGATGAAATATCACAAAGAGTCACAAAATCCACCGTTTGTTCTTTGGCTAGAGCCATAGATTCAGATGTTAAAGCTGCAGGCGAAGCCATCGCTCAAGCGAAGATGAAACGTATCCATACTTTTATCGCCACATCAAGCATACACATGGAATATAAACTTAAGATGACTCCAGATGAAGTCATTAAAAGAGCTGTAAGAGCTGTAGAGTATGCACGTACTTTCGTAGATGATGTAGAGTTTTCTTGTGAAGATGCAGGACGTTCAGATATCGGTTTCATGAAAGAGATAACTGACGCTGTCATAGCCGCAGGAGCGAGTACCATTAACTTACCAGATACCGTTGGGTTTAGACTTCCTTTTGAAATTGGTGCTATGGTGAAAGAGATGAGCGACTTTGTAGGAGATCGTGCCATCATCTCTGTACATAACCACAATGACTTAGGTTTAGGGGTAGCCAACTCTTTGGAAGCTATAGTCAATGGTGCAAGACAGGTAGAGTGTACCATCAACGGATTAGGGGAAAGAGCAGGTAATGCTGCACTTGAAGAGATAGTCATGGCATTGAAAACACGTTCAGATATTTTTGCTAGCTATACAACAAATATCAATGCAAAAGAGATCTATCCAAGTAGTCGTTTAATAGCCAACATCACAGGCATAGAGCCGCAGCCGAACAAAGCCATAGTCGGTAAAAATGCTTTTGCACATGAGAGTGGCATACACCAAGACGGTATGTTGAAAAATAAAAAAACCTATGAGATCATACGCCCAGAAGACATCGGATTAGATTTGCAAGATACTTTGGTCTTAGGTAAACATTCTGGTCGCGCAGCCTTTAAAGACAAGTTGTCAAAGTTAGGGTTTAATTTAGATGATGAAGCATTAAACGCTTCGTTTGAACGTTTCAAGATCATGGCAGACAGAAAGAAAGATATTTATGATGATGACTTAAGAGCCTTGGTCACCGACGAAATGACCAAAGCACCTAAAATCTTTGAATTGGTTTCTTTGCAGTTAATGGATTGTTCCAATGGTGTACCATCTGCTGCTGTAAGTATCAAAAAAGATGATACTGAAATCATAGATGCAGGCATAGGAGAAGGTACTATCGATGCTGTCTTTAAAACCATAGACAGGATCTCCGGTTATGAAGGTCAATTATTGGACTATAAAGTAAAATCAGTCAGCCAAGGAAAAGATGCCTTGGCAAATGTAACCGTTAAAGTCTCATTTAATGACGAACCAGCGATCATAGGACACGGCTTAAACATAGACACTATGTTAGCCTCTGCAAGAGCCTACATCGGAGCTTTAAATTCTTATTTGAGTATGGCAGGGAAATTGAAATCACGTCATAGTGACAGTTCAAACACGATATAAGTTCATATATCACGCGTAGGGTGGATTTATCCACCCTACGCGTTACATATACCTCTTGAGTACTTCAGGTATTTCTATCGTACCATCTTCATTTTGATAATTCTCCATGATAGCTACTATAGTACGGCCTACTGCCAAGGCTGAACCGTTAAGCGTATGAACGAATCTATTTTTCTTACCATCTTTGAAACGGATTTTTGCACGTCTCGCTTGGAAATCTCTTGTATTTGAGATAGAAGAGATTTCGCGGTATTTATTTTGTCCTGGGAGCCAAACTTCCAAGTCTATGGTAGTCGCGGCTGAAAAGCCCAAGTCTCCGCCACAAAGTTCTACTACTCTGTGAGGAAGTCCAAGTGCTGTCAATATATCTGAAGCATTTTGTACCATCATTTCAAATATTTCATCACTTTTTTCAGGATGCGCGATAGCCACCATCTCTACTTTATTAAACTGATGTTGACGTATCATACCACGAGTATCGCGTCCTGCAGACCCTGCTTCTTTACGAAAACATGGTGTGTAACCTGTCATAAGTACTGGAAGTTCTTTTTCAGTGAGTATCTCATCATTATACATGTTCGTCAGTGGTACTTCCGCTGTAGGGATAAGGTAAAGGTCTTCTCCCTCCACTTTAAAGAGATCATCTTCAAACTTTGGTAGCTGTCCTGTACCTTGAAGCATAGCCGAATTGTTCATAAACGGCACACAAAGCTCTTCAAAGCCTTTTGTAGCATTGGTGTCTAGAAAAAAGTTTATAAGCGCTCTTTCCAGCCTTGCAGCCTCACCACGAAGCACAGAGAAACGACTCTTTGCAAGTTTTACTCCACGTTCAAAGTCTATCCAACCATTTATCTCAGCAAGTGCCCAATGCTCCAAAGGTTCAAAAGAAAAACTTTTAGGTTCAAGTACTTTATGAAGTTCAATATTATCATCTTCATCTGCACCTTCTGGTACCGTATCATCTGGAAAATTAGGTATCGCAAGCGCAATAGTATAAAGTGCTTCTTCCGCTTCCCTGGCCTTTTCTTGAAGAGGAACCATTGCTTCTTTATTGGCATCCACTTTCGCTTTAAGTTCAGTAACTTCTTTACCTGCTTTATCTTTTCCCTCTTGCATATACTGCCCAAAAAGTTTAGACATGCTGTTCTGTTCTGCTTTTGCTGCTTCCAATGTAGCATTGGCTTCTTTGAGAGAGGTAAACAAACTTTGAAGGGTTTCAAGGGTAGATGTATCTACACCTTTTTTTTGTAGTCTAGTACTTGCTTCTTTGAAGTTATTTTGGAGGTATTTTAAATCTATCATAATCTTTACCTAGAGGTGAAATGTTTATGAAATTATAGTGGAAAGTGTTGAGAATAAGATTACCGGTATTGTATAATGATTACTCTATTTTACTCATGGCACCCACTCTCAATTTTTCGTATACCCCAGCGAAATTTATCTAAGTAAAAACCTTTATCTAAACTGGAGATTGTTACTCCATAGGCTTTACCAGAAGTTGAGTGGATAAATTTTCCATTTCCCAGATAGATTCCACTATGGTTGATATGATTTTTCTGATGGGTGTCAAAAAAAAGTATATCTCCAATTTCCAACTCCTCTCGAATAATCTTTTTACCGCTTTTGGATTGGTCTAATGATGTACGAGGGATAGGAATACTATTAGTCGTGAAGATGTAATACACAAATCCAGAACAGTCGAAGTGATCTGGTCCTGCTTTTGTGGGCGCATAACTATCTCCTAACTTACTTTTTGCAAGGGAGATCAGCTTATCTACTTTACTCACGATATCCGTTGCATTAGTCTCTTTAGCGATAAGGATGATCTGACTTTCATTACCCTCTAGTATGATTTCACATTGTTTATCATGACTAAGTGACAGAGTAAATTGTGTAGGATCATTTTTAACAACATCAATATGTATTTTACAGTCCACAAAAGATTTATCTGTTTGCGCATGAAGTATACTGCCCATACTAGTAAGTAAGATAAATAAAATACTTTTCATCTCTTAAAAATCCGTATAAGATCCAAAATTAATTCCATCCAAATTTGCCTTTGACAATATTGATATCAAAAGATACTTCTGACTCTTGCATAGCACATCTCCTGGTTTATAATGAAACTTTATTATCTGTTATGCTGAGACGTCGTGTTAAGCGTGTGATCAAGTTTTGAGCTCTTGAAATTCATCCATCTCTTTTAAGGGTTCAAATGACAGTTCATGTACGATTTCTTCTTTTAAATTAGGTGAGATGCCCAGTGCCGTTTTTAGATCTATGATCGCTTCACTCTTATTGCCTAATTGTGCATTGGCACAGGCCCTTTGCCAAAAAGCATAGCCATACTCTGGATCGATCTCTAGCGCTTTATTACTTAAGTTTAGTGCCCATTCAAACTCATCAAGATCTAAAACAGCATCAGCTTTGTAAGCATAGACTTCTGGATCCAAGGTGTTTAATGTAAGTATCTCATCATAGATATCGATCTTTGACTGTAAGTTAGTCTCCAGGTTTGCACGCATCCACAAAGAATGGATCAATTGTGTGTCATAGATCTTTTTTTGATTCACCAATATTTTTTCGGCTTGTTCAGTCAGTTTTTTTTGTAAAACCTCAAAGGTCTCATTGTATCTTTCTGTTATGATGTGTACACGATCTTCGATGATCTGTTCGGTTTTTTTCCTGATATCACGCAAGGAGTTCCAACCTGCAAAAAATAGCAAAGAGGTCGCACCGGCAATAAGGTAAAAGATATTACCAATAGTATCAGTAATATATCGTGCAGCTCTATCGGTCTGTTCCATCTGCGCTTTGGCGACACTTACCTGAACAGTTGCTTCAAAACGTTCTTGTTCTACACGGAGAGATTTAAGCTCATCTAAAATATAGCGCTCGATCAAGGGTTTTGAAAGAGGACTTTGTTCAGGTTTCTCAGCTGCAAAAAGAGGGTTTAAGAAGAATAGTGTGAATAACCCTAGAAATATATATTTTATATGCATTGTTTTTTACCTTTTGATTATCAAGGCAGTTATAGGAGTATAAATCATCACAATAAGATAGCCTTGATATATAATAACCGATTAGCTATAAAGTAATGATTAAATATATTCTAATGATTCACTAGCAAACTCAACTCCATAAGAGAGAACCTTTTAAAATTATATATCTTATAAGGTTCTCTACTGTTTACATACAGTTTGATATACTATTAATTCATCGCATGCAATATCATTTATATTTACAATATCTGATACGATTTTAGCGGCTCTGACATAAAGAATTTTTTGATGTTTAAATTTTTTTACTATCTCTAATGCAAACTGATCTCCATGTTTTTCTTTTCCAACAAACTTAAGATTCCCACCTAAGTGCCTAACTATCTTAGCCGTTTGAGGAGCTATAACATACTTTTATGATTTAAAAGGATAATTCTAAAGATGAACATAAATTCATTTTAAATTCATGTCTCCTTCATTTACTTCTCTTAGTATCCCAGGACATTAATTCCAAGGATATTAAATGCAAAAATATTTGCAAAACAGGTTTAGATTTATCACTCTGACCTTTTTATTGTTTTTAGCTGTCTCTGCAATCATGAGAACTGTTCTACTTATCATGTCACTTGACATGGTAGATATTACCCTTGTTCAGATTTTAAAGATCTATGCAATCGGAGGATTTTATGACCTTGTTGCGGCAAGTTATTTGGTGATTCCCTTTGTTCTTTACCTTCTTGTCTTACCAAAAAAACTTTGGATGCACAAAATACATCGGTATATCACTTATATATTTATATATATTATCCTCTTTGCGCTTGTGTTTTACAGCTTTAGCGAGTGGTTCTTCTGGGAAGAGTTTGGTGTGAGGTTTAACTTTATCGCTGTAGATTATCTTGTCTATACAACTGAGGTCATTGGTAATATCAGAGAGTCATATCCTATGGGTATCTTATTGAGTGTTATTGCTGTTTTAGCAGCACTGCTATTTTACATGCTATACAAGTATCGTATCATTACCTATATGCTAAAAGATGATCGTAGACTCAAGCAGCGTCTTCTTCCTGCGCTGTTCTATTTGGCTCTTCCGATAATCTTTTTTAGTGGTGTGACGCAGTCTTATGCAAAGATATCAAAAGACCCATATAACAATGAGCTGGCAAAATCAGGCTTATATTCACTTTTTTCAGCTTTCAGGAACAATACGTTGGATTATGAAAGTTTTTATATTACCCAAAACGAGAACACAGTTCTGTCTAACTTGCGTATGAAGATGGATCCTGATATTAAAAACTTTTTGAAACCTAAGAGTTTTGACATCAGACACCAGGTGATTACAGCAGGAGAAGAGAAAGATTACAATGTGATGATGATTGTAGTTGAGAGTCTAAGTGGTAAGTTTCTTAAATCCTTAGGTGGAAACAAAGGTATTACTCCAAACTTGGACGTACTCGCCGAGAAAAGCCTATTCTTTAGCAATTTCTATGCAACAGGTACGAGAACCGTACGCGGGATGGAAGCAATCACACTTTCGCTACCTCCGACTCCAGGACGCTCGATTGTCAAACGTCCAGATAATCATCAGATGTTCTCAAGTGGATTTATTTTCAAGAATAAAGGCTATGAAACGAAATTTATCTATGGAGGGCACGGATACTTTGACAACATGAATGAGTTCTTTTCCAACAATGGATTTGATGTGGTAGACCGTACAGATTTTAGTGACAAAGAGGACACCTTTCATACTATCTGGGGTGTATGTGATGAGAATCTTCTTGACAAGGCTATAAAAGAAGCTGATGCCTCTTATAAAGCGCATAAACCTTTTATGAGCTTTGTCATGACGACGTCAAACCATCGCCCTTATGATTACCCTGACGGACGTATTAACATCCCCTCACACACAGGGCGTGATGGTGCAGTAAAATATACTGATTATGCAATCGGAAAGTTTTTGAGGGATGCAAAAGACAAACCGTGGTTCAAGAATACTATTTTTGTTGTGGTTGCCGACCATTGTGCAGGCAGTGCAGGAAAAACAGAACTTCCTCTCAACAAATACCACATACCAATGTTTATCTATGCTCCAGATATTGTAAAACCTAAAGTTGTTGAAAAGATTTCGAGTCAGGTCGATATTATGCCAACACTTTTCAGTATACTTAACTGGTCCTATACAAGTAAGTTCTATGGTCATGATATTTTCAGTCCTTCTTTTGAAGAAAGAGCCTTTGTTGGGACCTATCAGAAACTTGGTTTATATAAAGACAATGTCTTAAGTATTTTGTCTCCAGGCCAAAAGTTACAGAACTATGAAGTGACTAAACTCAATGCATTCAATAACAAATACAAAGAAATCCAGACAAATGCAAATAAAACAGATGAAATAGTTGCTTATTATCAAGGTGCTAGTACATTGCATAAAAAAAGATTAGATAGACATGAAAATCACGGAACAAAGTAAATTTTAGCTTTATACTACAGAGAGTATAATGTTTATTAGTGTTATCCAATATTTTATTTTCAAAAAGGAATGGTTTGCGGGTTTTAGTTGTTGAAGATGATATTAAGATCGCTGCTTTTATCGCAAAGGGTCTCAAAGAAGAGTCCTATAGTGTGGATGTCACTCATCATGGGGATGAAGCAATCTATCTTGCTCAGGTAAATACCTATGATGTCATCTTGCTTGATGTGATGCTCCCTGATTCTGATGGCATGTCGGTATGTAAAAGCCTTAGAGAAAAAGAGGTTTCAACACCTATCATCATGCTCACGGCGAGAAATCGTCTTGAGGACAAGATCACCGGTTTGGATAGTGGCGCAAATGATTACCTGACCAAACCTTTTTCCTTTGAAGAACTTTTGGCGCGTATTCGCGTTCAGATTCGTAATCAGACACATGATTCAAGTCTGATTTCTATCGCTGATCTTATTATTGACACGGACCGTCGTGAGGTAAAGAGAGCAGAAAAAAATATCAATCTCACAGCAAAAGAGTACGCTTTAATCATATATATGGCACGAAACAAAGATAAGCTTTTGACCGAAACCATTATAAGAGAAAACCTCAGTGATATGAGCCATCAAGCAATGAGTAACATTATTAGCGTGTATATCTATCGTTTGCGAAACAAAATTGACAAAGAACATGATGTGAAGCTGATCCATACTTTAAGAGGCTCAGGATATATGTTAAGTGATAAAGATGTTTAAAAGTCTAAAACTACAACTTCTCTTTTACTTTTTTATGGCTACTTTAATCATCTTAATGGGGCTTAGTCTATTTTTGTACAGTACTGCTAAAAAGGGCATTTCAGATACACTTGATACCCAACTCAAAATCATCACAATTGATGTTCAGGCTGACTTAGAAGGCACGCACCATCTTGATGCTAAAAACATTGCTGATGAATTAATAAACGAATTTGGGATAGAACCGTTATATGCAAAGATCATCTACTATAATAAAAAAAATCATCGCATTGATTATGCAAGTGTCTCATCAGAAGAACAGGCCTTCTTGTTTGATATACCTATGAATGAGATGGGACATCAGCATAGCGTATATTATTTTGACAAAGATAAATATCGTGTTAGCTCAATGCTGCTTCTTGAGGACGATAACTTAAAGATTTTTCTTCAACTTTCTACCGAAAAAACACTTCACTCTCACTACTTGACTCAACTTAAGTTGACTTTACTTATTTCCATTCCGCTTATCTTGATTTTATTTTTATTGATTGCCAATATATTGCTCAACAAAACACTTTACTCCGTCAAAAAGGTAGTGGATTCCGTGCATACTATTTCTTCAAATAAACTGTCCAACCGTATAGATACAAAGGGTATACCGATCGAGATAAAAGAACTTGTTTACACATTCAATGAATTACTGGGAAACATTGAAAAAGCATTTGAGGGAGTATCAACGTTTAGTAGCAATGCTTCACATGAGCTGAAAACACCTCTTACTTCTATACGAGGTGAGGCCGAAGTGGGACTAAGGAAAGTAAGGACACCTTTGGAATATAAAGCAATCTTGGAAGATGTGGTTAACGAGACAATTAAAGTACAAGAAATAATTGATCAACTTTTTCTTCTTACTAAAAAAGATACAGCAGAATTTTCGAGTAACTTTGAAGAACTTTACTTGGACGAGATAATTATAGACTTTGCTTCCGAGATAGAAAAATTTGCATCCACAAAATCCATACAGATTAAGATAACAGAAATAATTCCAGTTGTTATCCATGCCAATGAAGTGCTTTTAGGGATCGCTTTAAATAATCTTCTTAAAAATGCTGTCATATATAGTAAAGAGGGTGGCGAAGTCCGAATATCTTTAGGCGAGGACAAAACACACTATACGCTTAAGGTCTCCGATGATGGTTACGGTATTTCTTCACAAGACCTTCCTTTTGTATTTGACCGTTTTTACAGAGCCTATAAAGCAAATTCATATCAATCCAAGGGAACAGGATTGGGACTTGCAATCGTTAAAATGATTTTTGACCTGCATAAATATGAGATAAGAATTGATAGTATTGTGAATAAAGGCACGCAAATTATTGTAAATATACCAAAATAAATATCTTGTAGGTTTGAGCCTTTTAGGTCTATATCTGTTTGCCAAAATGGCCGAAGATGTCATCGAAGAAGCGTATATTCTTGTAATTGATCACTGGATTAGCATCCACATCAATGGTGGTATAGGTATCCTTGTCTTTTCAATAGCTTTTAGATTGATAAAATTGATGTGAGACCAGCGCCAGATCTGCTACATGCTACAAGATACTCTTTTCCTTCAGGACATGCAACGATGGTAACTGCAGTGGTATTAGCAGTATATTTCATCTTTGCTAAAAGAAGGGTGTATTTAATAAGTCTTCGTATACTACTATGGTTTATTTGTGCTACATAGATATTTACCATTTCCTTCTCACGTCTGTATTTAGATGCGCATTGGTTAAGTGATGTCATAGCTGGATTTGGTCTTGGACTTTTTTGGGTTACACAGTTGTTATTATCAAATTCATACGTAGACATATCTAAATTAAGCGTAGATAGCGATAGAGAGTATTACTTGAAGATGAACTTAATGAGTAAGCAAAAGTGTCTTAAATTACCTTATTCGCTTGATTGAATTGTAATCTATATTACAAAGTTTTACAATGCAAAGGTAGGTATAGGGTAGGAAGTTTAAAAAATGCTTTTTTTAACTCTTTTGAAAGTGCTTGTTTTAGGGGGTTAAATGGGTGATTGTGATAAAGTGGTGTCAAGAGAGGGACTCGAACCCTCGACCTCCGGCTTATGAGACCAGCGCTCTAACCAGCTGAGCTACCTTGACATCTTTTTTGAAGAGACGGAATTTTAGCGAAACATACCTTTATTGTCAATAGTCTAAGGGAAAAATTGCCAAAAAATATAATATTTAGAATGGGAAAACATACTTTAGTTATATTGACTAAAGTATATTAAATAATTTCAAATAACCATCTTGACTTTTTAACGAAAAGCTAATACAATGCCTCCATAAAATAACTATAGAAAACAGGAGCTAATATGGCATTAAAACCCTTGAAAGACAGAGTTCTAGTAGAACGTGAAGAACAATCAAACACCACAGCATCCGGACTTTTCATCCCTGATACAGCAAAAGAAAAACCTTTAGAAGGTAAAGTAATTGCAGCTGGTCCCGTTGCAAGAGAAGATGGAATAGATGTAGGAGATACGGTAGTATTTGCTAACTTTTCAGGTATGGAAATCACTATAGAAGGTAAAGAGTATCTAATTTTACTCAGTAAAGAAGTCTTGGGACTCATAATATAATTATTATACATTAAGGAACAACTATGGCAAAAGAAATATTTTATTCAGACAAAGCGAGAAACGGACTTTATGCTGGTGTTAGCAAATTGGCTGATGCAGTAAAAGTGACAATGGGACCAAGAGGTCGTAATGTACTTATACAAAAAAGTTATGGTGCACCACACATCACAAAAGATGGTGTAAGTGTTGCTAGAGAAATTGAACTTGTTGATCCACTAGAAAACATGGGTGCACAACTGGTTAAAGAAGTTGCAAGTAATACTGCTGATGAAGCTGGTGACGGCACTACTACAGCTACAGTACTGGCTCATTCTATCTTTAAAGAAGGGCTTAGAAACATTACTGCTGGAGCAAATCCTATAGAAGTTAAAAGAGGAATGGATAAAGCATCTGCTGCCATCATCGTCGAACTTCAAAAAATGGTTAAAGAGGTTAAAGATAAAAAAGAGATTGCACAAGTTGCAACTATTTCTGCAAACTCTGATGAAACTATCGGCAACTTGATCGCTGAAGCGATGGAAAAAGTAGGCAAAGATGGTGTCATTACGGTAGAAGAAGCTAAAGGGATCAATGATGACCTTGAAGTGGTAGAAGGTATGCAGTTTGACAGAGGGTATCTCTCTCCTTACTTCGTGACCAACTCTGAGAAGATGACTTGTGAGATGGAGAATCCTATTATCCTTCTTACAGATAACAAGATCACTTCACTCAAAGACCTCATTCCGATGTTGGAACAAGTACAGCAAAGTGGACGACCTCTTCTTATCATTGCAGATGACCTAGAAGGTGAAGCACTTGCAACACTTGTACTTAACCGTCTCAAAGGTGTACTCAACATCGTAGCAGTTAAAGCACCTGGTTTTGGTGATAGAAAAAAAGAGATGCTTAAAGATATCGCTATCTTGACGGGTGCTACCCTCATCACTGGAGAACTTGGACTTTCACTGGAAAAAGTAACGCTAGCTGACCTTGGACAAGCATCCAGAGTCGTGATAGACAAAGACAATACTCTTATCGTTGATGGGAAAGGCGATAAAGATGTTGTGAGTGCCAGAGTAAACGAAATCAAAACACAAGTTTCTACTACTACAAGTGAATATGATAAAGAAAAACTTCAAGAAAGACTTGCCAAACTGTCAGGTGGTGTTGCAGTGATCAAAGTAGGCGCTGCTACTGAGACTGAGATGAAAGAGAAAAAAGACAGAGTAGATGATGCACTTTCTGCCACTAAAGCTGCTGTTGATGAGGGTATCGTCATAGGTGGTGGAGCCGCACTTATTAAAGCAAGTCAAACTACTTTACTCAGCCTTACAGGAGATCAAGAAGTAGGTGCGCAAATCATCTTAAGAGCTGTATTTGCACCTATGAAACAAATCGCACAAAATGCCGGATTTGATGCAGGTGTTGTAGCCGATAGAATCGCTCATTCTACTGAGGTGAATCTAGGATTTGATGCTGCAACCGGAGAATATGTAGATATGATAAAAGCAGGTATCATCGATCCTCTTAAAGTGGCACGCGTAGCACTTCAAAATGCTACTTCAGTAGCATCTTTGCTTCTTACAACTGAAGCCACAGTTTCAGATATACCAGAGGCACCAACACCACAACCTGCCACGCCAGATATGGGCGGGATGGGAAGCATGCCAGGTATGATGTAGTCTTAATTTTTATATTAAGCTATGTTAAAACTTTAGCAGATCGTTATTTTCGACGGTCTGCTCTTTGAAAATATTATTCCTATTTTAAATTTTATCTAAGCAGTTTTTGGAATTCAAAAACAGGTAAAGGTTTTGAAAAATAATATCCCTGCATATAGTCACATCCATAAGAAGCAATCATATCAGCCATTTTCTTATTTTCGATACCTTCCACCACAACTTTCATTCCTAAAGTGTGTGCTAATTCTATGATTGCTTTAACAATTCTTTGATCATCTGTATTCGTTACAATATAATCCACTAAACTCTTGTCAATTTTTAAATTATCTGCAGGAAATTTTTTCAGGTATCCAAAAGAAGTGTACCCTGTACCGAAATCATCTAAGGAAATACCTACACCTAACTTTTTTAATGCAAGAAAGTATTTTATAGTCTCAGATTCATTTCTCATTGCTATACCTTCTGTAATTTCAAATTTAATACATTCTGGATTAACCTGATACTGGCTAAGTTTTCTTTCTACATTTTGAACAAATCCACCCGCATTTATCTCTACCATTGATACATTAATAGAAACTTCAATCTGATTAAAATTAAATAATTCCCAACGCTTTTGCTGATTAAGGACCTCTTCAAGTATATATTGACCTAACTTGACGATAAAACCTGTTTTTTCCATTAAATAAATAAATACATCCGGAGGGATTAAACCATATTGAGGATGTTTCCAACGTATAAGTGCTTCAGCAGCTACAACTTTCTGTGTTTGTGCCTGGATAATAGGTTGATAATATACTTCAAATTCACCCTTGCTTAGTGCCATTGGCATATCATTATGCAATCTCAATTCATCATATTCAGCAGAAAATTTTTCAGGTATGAATATACTTATTTTACCATCACCCTTTTTTTCTGCTTCTACCAATGCCTTATATGCATTATCAAGCAATGTACGAATGGTTCCACTATCTGGGTATATTGCTATACCTGCTGAAGCTGTTAAATGTAAACTTACATCTTCCATCTTATATAATGATGCTAGTTTTTTCTGAATATCTTCTACAAATGTTCTTGCCTCTTCTATGGAATGTAAATCCGTTACAGTAAGCAAAAAATGATTATCAAATGTATGATAAACCGATACATTTGAACTTATCCCTAAGGTCTCCAAATCTTTAGCAAACTTTTTTAGCACATCATCGGCTTGTTTATATCCGATAATAGATCTTAACATTGAAAAATTATCTAAATGCATAATCATTAATGCCAGTTTATTTTTTTCTAAATGGACTTTAGAAAAAAATGCCGGTAAATCATGATATGCTTGTACTTGATTTGGTAAATTTGTAAGTTGATGCTTAAAATGCATATTGATACGTTCTTTTTCTTTACTTAAATCTTGTATCGAGATAACATCACACAATATTTTATCAGGCATATTAATGACTATACTATCCAAATATAAATGAACAGGTATTTCAACATCCTCTGAAATTTTCAGCATAGAATGGGTATAAGAACGAACTTTTTTTTGAAAACTTATACGATTTTCTTCGATAAATTGATTTAACGCTATCCAATCTTTCTGTACTTTTATTTGGGCTGTCGTTTCCAATGCCTTCAATAAAAAGTCATGTTTTAATTGTAATAATCTGACCATACTTTTATTGGCATAAATCACTTCATTTTTATCTGAGAGTATCAAGATTGCATCGTCAGAGATATCAGATAGTTTCTGAAAAACATTTACATTATTATCAACGGTTCCCTTTAGTTTCTGTTTTTTCTGAAAAAGCAAATAAGTATAGAGTAATAGGAGAACGAATAAAATAGAGATACCAGCTAATTCATATTCCTCTTTTATCATTTGACTAATAATTGTTTCAAGTTTTTCCAACGTAGCGTTCATTTAGCAACCTTATAAGCATTAACTTATATTGTATCAAATGCCAACATTAAAACTCATTTTTTACTTAGACATAAAGCTTCTATTCGTGTTGAAGCATCATGAATTTTTGATTTACTTTAAGTGCACTAAGTTCTATGATCTTCCCTTCTATAGATGTTTATGCCCACTCTTTACGCATTGTAACGTAGGATCATTCCGTATCATAATTTTCAGACAATACCATTATTGCCTCATCATAATATTCTTATTATTTATGACAATAATTTTTGAAACTCATATACAGGTACAGGTTTGGAAAAATAATACCCCTGCATATAATCACAGCCATAAGAAACAATAAGATCAAACATTTTTTTATTTTCAATCCCTCCCACTAACACTTTCATCCCTAAGGTATGTCCTAGTTCTATCATCGCTTTTACAATTCTTTGATTCTCTTTATTTTCTACAATAGTATCCACTAACGTTCTATCTATCTTTAACAGATCCCCAGGAAACTGTTTCAAATAAGAGAAAGAACTATACCCTGTTCCAAAATTATCCAAGGTAATGGCTACACCTAATTTTTTTAATTTCAAAAAATATTTCTGTATATCAGATTCATTGATCAATGCATAATTTTGAGTAATCTCAAAACGAATTAATTCTGGGTTTACTTTATAATAACTGAGCTGCTTTTCAACATTTTCAACAAATTCACCTGTTTTTAATTCAATCGAAGCAACATTCATAGACACAACAATCTGCTTAAACTTAAACAGTTCCCAATGCTTTTGTTGTTTCAAAACCTCTTCCAAAACAAAATGTCCCAACTCTATAATAAATCCTGTTTTTTCCATAAGGGGAATAAATATATTAGGAGCAATGATTCCATGCTCTGGATGTACCCATCGTACCAGTGCCTCTGCCGATACAACATCTTTTGTTTTAGGATCAAAAACAGGTTGATAATACACTTCAAATTCATTTTTCTCTAGTGCAGTATACATTTCATTATGAAGGGTAAATTCATCATAATTGCCTGTAGTTTTATCCGGTATATAAATATGAACTTGTCCTTCTCCACTTTTCTGTGCTTCATATAAGGCTTTATATGCATTATCAAATAATTGACGCGTTGTACCACTATCTGGATAAATACTTATACCCACTGATAGCGTTAAGTGCAATCTTATGTCATCCATTTTATATAATAAGGTTAACTGTTTTTGTATCTCCTCTATCAAAGAAATAACACCAAGTGACGAGCTTATATCTGATATAGTCAATAAAAAATTATTCTCAAATGTTTGATATGCAGATAAATTGAGGTTTGTGACTATGTTTTTTAAATAATCTGTAAATTTAAGAAGTATTTTATTGGCTTGCTCATATCCAACAATTGCTCTTACCATAGCAAGATTATCTACATGTAACAAGACAAGTGCTACTTTACTATTTTCTAAATGTATTTTTGCATAAAGTGTAGGAAGATCTTGAAGTGCTTGAATCTCAGTTGGCATCTTAGTCAGAGGATGAAGATTTTCATCATGAGTATACTCATATTCTTTACGTAAATCATGTATAGAAATAATTTTACTTGATTTTGTGTCTTTATCATGAAGAGAAGTCTTCTGAAGATGTAAGTTTACGGGAACGCCTTCTTCATATTCAAGTCTCAAATTAACTTGAGGGAAATAAAGAGTGCCTTCTCTAAATTTATTCTCATTTTCTTTTATTATTTTATCTAATGTTATCCAACTGTCTTTTATTTTTATTTGTGGTATTGGTGAAAGTTCATGAGTGAGAAAATCACGCTTTAATTTAATGAATTTTATCATAGAAGGATTGGCATATAATACTTCGTTTTTATACGAGAGAATTAAAATGGGATCAGGGGAAACATCAAATACTTTTTGATACATTTGAACTTTATGATCAGCAACAATATGTTCTTTCTTTTTTTTAAGAAACAGTAAAAACAGACAAATAGAGACTAAAATTGATGCAAAAAGAATACCTATTACCACATATTCTTCCTGCCTTAACTGACTAAATATCTGAACAAGTGTTTCTGATTTACTTTGCATTTGCTCACCTTATTGTTTAATAATCAATTGTATCATACAAGCATTAAAACTTATGTATTACTTAAACATAATGCTTCTATTTGTGTTGAAGCATCTTCAATGATAAATTTTTGATTTACTTTAATTGCACTGAGTTCTATAATTTCACCCTCGATAGTTGTTTGTGCCCATCCTTTGCGACACTGTAACCTAGGATCATTCAGAATCAATCTTTTATGCATATACTCTACATGCTGGCTTTTTTGTTCTAATAGAAAGGCCATATTTTGTGTATAACTTTTATACATTTCAGGCAAAGAAGAAGAAAAACGTTCTAACTTATACGCTATCACCCTCTTAAATTCATCTTCTAAACGGATAAACTCTATTTGTGACTCTTTTAGTTGTCGAACAGGTGAACTGCGTAACAATATTTCTTCCGTATGTCTTAACTCACGGACAAGATGGTGTAACTTTTGATTTATCATATAGGTAAAGCGTTCACTCATCTCACTTAAGGTATAAAGTATCTCTCTCGTATCAGGCAGTATCATCTCCATCGCTGCACTGGGTGTTGGTGCACGTAAGTCTGCAACAAAATCACTTATCATCACATCTACTTCATGTCCTACTGCACTTACTACCGGTGTTTTCATAGAAAAAATGGCATCAGCAACCACTTCTTCGTTAAAGCTCCATAAGTCTTCTGTGCTCCCACCACCACGTCCCACAACTACTACGTCTACATCTAAACTATCTGCATAACGTAAAGCCTTGGCTATCAATTCTGCTGCTTGTTCTCCCTGTACCAAAGTATCTACAATCATCACTTCAATTAACGGCCAACGTTGTTCAATAATTTTCAGCATATCATGCAGAGCAGCACTCTCTTTTGCGGTCACTAATGCTATTTTTTTAATATGTTTGGGGATAGATTTTTTTCTTAGTGCATCGAAGTAACCTTTAGCCTTTAGCCGCTCTTTGAGCTGTTCATAAGCTAGTGCTAAAGCACCCTTTCCATAAGGTTCAACATGTACAGCATAAAACTGATACTCACCTCTAGGGGTATAGACTCCCACTGAACCTTCGATAACGATATGCATCCCTTTTTCTAGACGAAATTTCAATTTCGCAGCCGAGGAACGCCACATGACACATTTAATACTGCTCTCTTTATCTTTTACCGAAAAATATACATGTCCTGAAGTATGGTAAGTGACTGAAGCCACTTCACCTTCAACAAAAATATGCATAAATGTAGCTTCAAGGAGTGATTTAATTTTTGTATTGAGTGAGGAGACACTCATCATGATATTAGACATATTTACCTCCCGAGTACGGTGGATAAATCCACCCTACGCGAATATTATATTTTTTGTGCGACAAGAAGCGTTGAGATACCCATGGAGAATGATTTAGTATATTTCATCTCAAATCCAGCTTCTTCTAACTCTTTGGCCAACATCTCTGTTGTTAAAAATTCTTCTATCGATTCTGGAAGATATTTATATGCTTCATAATTTTTAGAGATAAGTCCACCTACACGGGGAAGTACATTTTTCATGCCAAAGTTGACTATCTTATCTACAACACCACTTCTTTCTTGTTTTGTAAATTCCAAGATAACTACAATACCGTCTGGTTTTAATGCACGATAAAACTCCTGAAGTGCCTCTACCCTATCTACAACATTACGAATACCATAAGAGATAGAAATGACATCTGTACTCTCATCTGCCATAGGTAGCTTCTGGGCTTTACCTTCAATAAACTCTGCGAAATCTACTTTACCTCTTGCTACCTCTAACATGCCCACAGAAGGGTCAATTCCTACATATTTTTCAATATTTACAGCATTATTTTTGGCTTGTTCTTTCCAGTAAATAAGTAAATCGCCAGTTCCTGTAGCTACATCTGTGACCTGTGTCAAGTCTTTTTTACCCAGTATCTCAAATGCTTTATCACACCCTTTTTTACGCCACTGGATATCTATACCAAAGCTTAATACCCTATTCGCAAGGTCATAGGTTGATGCAATATCATCAAACATCGTGACGATTTTTTCTTGTTTTTCTTGTTTATCTGTTAATTTCTCAATGCCCAATTTGTTTGCTCCATATTATCAAATCTAACTCTTTTTTATTTTGATGTAAAAAATTTAAATTCATAGTTATATTATAGGTTAAATTATTAGTAGATAGCTTAGGTGTTTGGTAAATGAGCATCCAATCAATCTTCTCTTTTAGTGCGTTAATCATTCCCTCTCCACCTTCTACGAGTACGAAAGAAGGACTATCTAAAAAATCCAATGTGTTTACGATTTCAACATCCCTGTTTTCAATACCAAAGAGTGGCATATCTCTATCAAAATTATCTTCTTTAGTATAGATCTTGACACTAGGTGCTTGCGCTTCTATAAATCGGCAATCCAAAGTAGGTCTATCTTGTCTTACTGTATTACCACCTATAAGTAACGTATCACATACTTCTCTTAACTGATGCACATGTGTTAAAGAAGATGGTGAGCTGAGATACCCTCCCCCTATACGACCATTGGTTGTTTGAGCAAGTTTAAACAGTACAAAGGCTCTCTTTCCCCATATGATAAAAGGCTCTATCAATGCTTGACATGCCTCTTCCCGTATACCTACACTTACATTTTCTAACTTTTTCATACCGCCATCATGTCCCTCGATAGGGTCTCGTATACCTATTACTACTCTACTTAATGCTAATGTCTGTAATAAAGAGGCACAAGAAGGTGTCTTGCCTTTATGAGAACAGGGTTCCAATGTCACATAGATAGTACATTTTGAAAAAAAGGTTTTAGGAAGAGAAAGGAGAAAAGCATGTGCTTCATGAGAATCTTTATGGTCAAAGTCTACAAGTGTGTTTGAAAGTGTTTCATATGCTTTAAGTAAAGCTAAAACTTCTGCATGTGCAGTACCGGCTTTTTGATGTGCTTCAATGGCTAGAATCTTACCATCCGAAGTAACCACTGCACCTACAGCAGGATTTGGATAAGTCAAGCCTTGGTATTCCCAAGCTTTATCCAGAGCAAGTTGCATATAAAATTCGTCTCTCATAGCAACTTCTCCTTTACTTAAAAACTAAATTTAGTTCCACTCAAAATAGGTTTTTGCTGTACCTAGTGCCCCATATTCAAAGCTCTCATCACCCTGCTTTGTTTCAACAACGATACCCTTATTGTCTGCACTTTTCAGGACACCTTTAAGTTTGTCACCATCTGTTATTTTGAGTTTTACTTTTTCACCAATGGCATTTTTAAAGTGTACAGGTTTTGTGAGCTTTCTCTCTATACCAGGAGAACTAACCTCTAAACGATATCTTTGACTCATAGGAGGATGAACATCTAAAAAAGGTGAGAGTTCATGAGAAATAGTTGCACACAAGTCAAGACTTACCCCACCTACTTTTGTCACCAACACACGAAAAATAGTCTCTTCAAATTCAGTCACTATCTCTATGTCATATAAAGCAGCACCATTGGCTTCTAAAATTTTAGCTATTTGTGTTTCAAGATTCATCTTTAGACTCCTCATCATCATTAGATTTTCTAGTACCTATTTGTTTAAAAAGGTCTTCTATTCGACTTACCTTTTCTAACTGATGATCAAACTCGAATGTAAAAAGTGGAGCTTTAAACCACCCTTCACTTTGTTTACAGTGATTTTGTATATATCCAGCAACAGTTCGTAACTGTTTGAGCGCTTCACCCTGCTCTTTCTCATTAAGAAATGAAGTATCTAGATAAACTTTTGCATCAGATCTGCCTTTAGAACAAACAACCTCAGTGACCGTAAGGCCATTGATACGCTCATCATCCAAGCTACCGAGTGCTTCAGGAATAATCTCTTTGAGCACAGACTCTACTCTATGCCGTTTGATCTCTTCATGCGTCATCTTACATTGTCACCTGTTCTTCAACATCTTTGAATGTTTCAATCACGTCACCCTCTTTAATATCATTAAAGTTTGCGAGCATAATACCACATTCATAACCATTCTTCACTTCTTTAGCGTCTTCGTTGAAACGCTTAAGTGAAGAAATATTACTTTCATATACAACAACACCATCACGGATAAGTCTGGCTTTAGAGTTTCTTGTAATCAGACCATCAGTGACTTTACATCCCGCGATAGTACCAATCTTAGCAACAACAAATGTCTCACGTACTTCTGCTTGTCCCGTTACTTCTTCAGAAATTATAGGACTCATCATACCACCAAGAAGTGCTTTCACATCATCAAGAAGATCATAGATGATAGAGTAAGAACGTATCTCTATACCTAACTCTTTTGACTTCTTCTTCACTGCCCCTGTTGGACGTACATTAAATCCAAGTACTACCGCATGTTCAGATGCATCAGCAAGTGCAAGATCACTCTCCGTCACTCCACCCACACCTTCATGAATGATGTTAACTTTTACTTCTTCATTTCTAAGCTTCTCTAAACTGCCCTTAATCGCTTCAAGAGAACCTTGAACATCCGCTTTGATGATCACAGGAAGTGACTTGAGCTGTCCTTCGGCAATAAGTGCAGAAAGATCATCAAGAGATGCTTTCGTACTCTTAGAAAGTTGCTTAGTTCTGTCAAAGTCAGCTCTTTTCTCAGCCAATTCGCGCACTTCTTTATCTGTAGCCATCACGATAAGTTCATCCCCGGCTCCAGGCACTTCGTTAAGTCCTACGATTGATGCTGGTGTACTTGGGCCAATCTCTTTAACATTACTTCCGTCATCAAGTCTAATCGCCTTAATACGTCCATATGTTTTACCTACGATGACATTATCCCCGATACGTAATGTACCGTTTTTAATAATGACGTTGGCTACTGGTCCAAAGCCTTTTTCAAGAGAACTTTCAACTACAACAGCTTTTGCTTCTCTCGTTGGATCAGCTTTTAATTCCATCACTTCTGCCTGCAGAAGAATAGTCTCAAGTAAGTCATCTATTCCCATACCTGTGTATGCCGATACAGGAACGAATTCATACTCTCCGCCCCAGTCTGTTGCCATAATACCTATCTCTGACAGTTGAGCCTTAACGTTATCAGGATTTGCACTCTCTTTATCCATTTTATTAATGGCAACGATAAGAGGTACTCCTGCTGCTTTAGTATGCGCGATCGCCTCTTTCGTTTGAGGCATTACGCCATCGTCAGCTGCAACGACAATGATAACAATATCCGTTGCCTGTGCTCCACGTGAACGCATTTCAGTAAATGCCTCGTGACCTGGAGTATCGACAAAAGTAATCTTCTTAGCATTTTTTTCTACTTGATACGCACCTACGTGTTGCGTAATTCCGCCCGCTTCCTTATCTGCTACTTTTGAAGTACGAATTCTATCGAGAAGTGATGTCTTACCGTGGTCAACGTGTCCCATTATAGTTATAACAGGTGGTCTTTCTTCAAGGTGTTCATTTTCTACTGCATCATAAGCATCTGCATAATCAAGTTCATCAAGTGGGTTGACAGTCGTAACTTCAACTTCAAACTCTTCAGCCAATATTTCGATTTCATCTTTACTTAAAAAGTCATTTTTTGTTACCATCATACCAAGTGCGAAAAGTACACCAACCACTTCACCTACGGAACGGTTTACTTTTTCTGCAAACTCATAGACTCTTACATTCTCAGGAATTTCCACAGAAGTTACAACTTCCGTATTTTCTATTTTGTCATATCTCTTACGTTTACCACCACGTTTAAGTGAACGCTTTTTGTGAGGACGGAATGGTTGTTTACCTTTAACAGGTCCTCCATTTGCCGCTTCTCTCTTTTTCATTTCTTCTTTACGTTTTTGCTCTTGACGCATCATATCTTCATAAATATTTTTATCAGAAAAATCTAAAAGTACTACTTCTTCACCACCAAAACCACTATCTATCTCCGTACTCATGCTATCATGGCTGAAAATATCTATTTTAGTACCCGTTTCTCTAGCTTCTGCTATTTTCTTAGGTTTTCTTTTTGTCACATATGCTGGTTGATCGCCCATCGAAATTTTCGTTCCAGCTCTAACCGGTGCCGGTTTAGCTTTTCTGACAATTTTAATTCCAGCACGAGAAAGTGTTTTTCTCTTTGGTTTATTCTCGTCTTCTTCTGCAGCAGCAGCTGATTCAGGTTCTGTTTTTTTACTTACAACAGAAATACCTTTACGTTTTTTTACTTTAGTAGGTACAGGTTTTTCAACAATTTCTTCAGCTATTTCTGGAGTCACTGTTTCAACTTTCTCTTCTGTTATGGTTTCAATTTTCTCTTCTGTTTTAGCTTCAACTTTCTCTTCTGCTATAGCTTCAGAAGTCTCTATCAGAGGTTCAACTACTTTTTCTTTAGAATCTGCAGTTTCAACTTCAGGGGTTGAAACTTTCTTTTCAACAATTTCAACTTTTTTCTTCACTACAGTAATTTTTGGCTTACTACCTGGTTTATTAAACTCTTTTGGTAATGTTCCGCTAATCGCATAATCTACGAGAATACCAGCATTTTCCATGCTGATAGTACTGTTGGCTGCTTTTACATCAAAACCTAACTTTTTGGCTTTGTCTAGCAAATCTCCGTTTGACAATCCCGCTTCATCTGCTATTTCTTGGATTTTAACTTTATCCATTCTTGATTAACTCCTTTAATATAATGCAACTAGTTGCATGTGTTGACTTTTGAAATCAACTTTTTCAATAGCTCAGTAAATTGTTCTGCATCTTGCTTAAAACGCTTCACTAAACCTTTAATTTTTTTTTCATCTTTACCACAAACATCACAAAGGTAAAAACTTCTTCCTTTACCATCAAATGCTACTACCTCTTTACCTTCTTGTTTTAATCGAATCAGAGTATTTTGAGGATGTCTACTTCGGCAAGCGATGCACATACGTGTTGGCTGTGATTTTTTCATGCGTATTATACCTAAAAATAGATTAGGCGTACTGCTTAACTTTTGGTTGTGACACCATTATTGTCTAAAGAAAGAGTAAAAACCCTAAATTGCGGGAAACGTGCTTGCAATGCTTGTGCAATTTTATCTGCATCTTTATCGTAAGCGAGGTTAAAAAATGTAGAACCTGAACCCGAAAGAGTACTCATAAGCGCACCCTGTTTCAGTGCTAATTTCTGTACATCAAATAATTCCGGTATCATTTTCATTCGTCTTGCCTGATGTAATTTATCTTTAGATGCTATACGTAACAGATCCCATGATTCACTCATAAAAAGTGCCGTCATGTATGCTGCATGAGAAAGTGAATACACTGTCTCCTCTTTTCTGTACATCTTAGGTAAAATCGTACGAGATCTTGCGGTAGAAGTGGTACGATTTGGTACAACCACTACAGCTTTTAAATATTCAGGCATACGTCTTTTTTTACTGTAAACTTTATCACCTTCGACACAAGCGACATTAAAGCCACCCATCACTGCCGGTGTGATATTATCTGGATGATGTTCATAGCGTAATGCCTGATTCAGTATCTCTCTTTTATTGTACTTTTTATCTGCTGCTGTATACGCAGCACTCAATGCGCCAACGATAACTGCTGAAGAACTTCCAAGTCCTCTTGAAATAGGAATACGATTATTGAATTCAAATCTAAAGTTATCATCTCTCTCTGTAAGTCTCTTATAATTTTCATTGAAGATACTTAAAAAAAGAGAGTTTTTCTTAATTTTAGGATTGTCTGCACCCTCTCCATGCGTTGAAATACTTAAAAACTTCGAAGGTGTAATCGTAATTTCATTTCTTAAATCTACCGCAAGTCCCAAGGTATCAAATCCTGGTCCTAAGTTTGCAGAGGTTGCGGGTACGCTTATAAACATCGTTATCCTTATTTTGAACGTTTTTAGAGCAAAGCTCTAAAAACTACGCTGACACTATGTCAACTTCAGCTTTTAGCTTTTGTAACTGTTTGTATTTCTTCTAGACGGCTGGCAGTATATAGTCTGGTGTTGATTCTTCGTCTAATTCAAGATCATGAATACTCTGAGGCAATGTAAATTTTACATTGACTGGTTGTTCATATTTTTTTGTCATTATAGTCTCTTTTTCCTTGATAAAATAAAGATTGCCTATAGCTTTTATAGGTTCTCCTCCATTTAAAGTAAAACCACTACATCCAACACACTTAATACCTCGCATAATTTCTATCGTTTTGAGCATTATATAGGTGAGCTTTATAGCCATATAAGACCCTGGGCCTCTAGTGTATATAATCGTAGAAATATCATATTTATCCATACAATCTTTAATTAAAGGTAGAAGGATTTCAGAAGTTTTTAACTCACTGGATATAACTTGAATAAGCTTACCCTCTTCATATACCCCTAACATAAGAGGGGAAGAGATAGAGATAATGAGAAGTTCGTATCTTTTAGGCAAAACTTTTTGCAAATGCTCTACTTTGTAACTCTTCTACTGCTACAAGGTCATAGTTTTTACTGTCAGAGAGCAATTTAGAAGTCAGTTGATAATTCAAATGATGACTTCCAGCAAATGATTCATATTTAGCCAGTATATTGTGTCCAGTGACCATCATGTCTCCCATAGCATCCAAAATTTTATGTCTTGCAAACTCATTATCAAAACGTAACCCTTCGGGATTGAGTACCTTATAATCATCAAGTCCTATGGCATTTTGAAGTGTGGCTCCAAGCGCCAGATTTTGACTTTGCAGATATTGTATATCTTTAGCAAATCCAAATGTTCTTGCTCTTGCAATCTCTTCTATAAAATTTTTAGTACTAAAGTCAAAATGCTCTTTCTGATCACCAATGACTGGGTGGTCAAACTTGATACGAAAGTCAAATTGTGCACTATGATTAGGCACGAGACGTACAAATTTATCACCATCTCTTACCTCTAGAGGTTTTTTAACACAGATAATTTTCTTTTGAGCATCCTGCTCTTCAATACCTGCTTCATCTAACAGAAGACAAAAAGAAATAGATGAACCATCCATAATCGGCATTTCATTTCCGTCTACAATAACACGCATATTGTCTATACCATAGGCATATACCGCAGAAAGAAAGTGTTCTATCGTAGAAATATACCCTTTTTCATTTCCTATTACCGTAGCCATACGTGTATCTATCACTGAATCCGGAGAAAGTGGTATGCTCATCGCTAGATCTTCACGATAAAATATGATACCGGCATCGACATCGAGTGGTTCAAGTCTTAACTTTATTGGCTCACCTTTATGTAAACCTATACCCACAACTTCAATGGCTTTTTTAAGTGTTCTTTGTTGCATTACTTCCTCCTTTCTCGTTTTTTCTTACTACTATTATAGTATAATATTATAATTATTGCAAAGTATACATTTTTTTGTAAACAATTTGTAGACTATTTCCCTTTTATTATCTTATCTGCTGACTTAAATACATCATCAATATTCTTTCTAATCCACTCTTGATCAAACCACTCTACGGGTCTAACTTCTATGCCTTGAACCAAAAGGCCAAAATGAAGATGATCCCCTAATGCTAAGCCTGAGGTACCTGTTTTTGCTATGGTATCTCCTTTATTTACTTTATCACCTTCCTGTACCAATAATTGTGAACAATGCCCATACAGCGAGTAGAGTCCAAGTCCGTGATCAATCATAGGCATGTTTCCATAGATTCCATTTTCATTTGCATACACTACTTTACCTGCATTTGATGTTTTAATCGTTGCCATTTTTGTACTTGCCAAGTCATACCCTACATGATAAGAATGTGAAACTTCATTATCTTTGCTTTCATAGTAATAATGTCTTTCATCACCATAACTGGCAACTTTTTGTGCATTTTTAAGCGGATAAAACTTTTCAATTTTCCAACTTTCTAAAACTTCAGAAGATACTTCCTTGCTTAGTGTATGAATCAATGCTTCATTTTTCAAACGCATCGTTTCATTAATCGCTATTAACCTTTTAATTCTATTATCTATATTGGCATATTCCGGGTCACTTGATGCCAAATCTGTAATCTTCCCATCTATGAATTTATCTTGGGCTTGAATCCATGAAACCTTATAATCATGATTCTTTACATAAAAAGGGATGTAAGCAATACGTTTATTCTTGGCAATATCTATAGCTACAACTTTAGCTTTAAAGTCTTTGTCCGTAAAGGGCCATGCTATAAGTGCTGCATAGTATCCTTCTTGTTTATAAGGTTGTGCTTTGAACTTTGCTTTTCCTACTTTGACATAAAGCTTATCAAGGTTTTCATCTTCTGCCTGAAATACAACCAATGCACTTCCACCTTGTGTAATACTATAAGAATTTGCAAGTATATTTACATTTGGTCTTGTATAGTCAACAGTAATATCAATCACTTTTTCACTCTTATTCCCCTGAGAAAAGTGCCACAAACTGCTGTCAGTGACTAACACTTTTAATTTTAGCTTTGTTGCCTTCGGGTCAAGCGTCTTGCTTTTAGGGTAGTTCAGTAAAAGCGTTTGCTCTTTTGTTTTTTCTCCAAATATGCCTTGTCCTACGATAAGGCTGTTGTTCCCATCACTTAAAATAAGCTCAAAACTTTTTAATCCTTCATTGTCAGCAAGTTGAATCCTAAGTGGATCCGCACGATTCCAAAACAAATGTTGTTCACTATGTACTGTGGGTACTTCTCTTTCAAATTCTGGTGCCGTATACACATACCCTGCACCTGCGAGTAAGACTAATAGTAACAAGACCGCTACTATTTTACCTCCACTTTTTTTACCACTTCTATTTCTCATCTATTCATCCTAATTCTTTTTATTATATACGCTATCGCAAGTTTCTTTTCACAGAAAGCTCTCGCAACTGGTTGCTTTATGTATTTTCAATGATTCCTAATTCTTCTATCTTTGTTAAAATTGTATCTATACTTTCTTGTAAGCCACATTGGGTTAAAGTAAAACCTGCAGCAACCTTATGTCCGCCACCACCAAAAGCCATAGCTACCTTGGATACGTCCACTTTCTCGCTGCGTAAAGAGATACGTATGCCAGCATCTAATTCCATGGCAAAAAGTGCTACCTCAACCGTGACTAAAGATCTGGCATAATCTACAATTCCTTCCATATCTGGTACCGTAGCACCAGTCGCTTCTATGTCCTCTTTAGTTACTTTTAAAGTAGCTACTTTCGCTTGATTATATAGAGATAAAGAAGCTAAAGCTTTTTCCAAAATACGCAATGAACTTAAAGGTCGTCTCTGGGTAAAATGGTAGGATACTTCATTAGGTATTGCCCCCGCTTCAACTAAGCGTTTTGCCACATGAAATACCTCTTCATTCACTGAGGTAGTTGTAAAGTATCTTGTGTCGGAGAGTAATGCTGTATAAAAACATGTTGCTGCATCAGCTCTTATAGGATAAAGTTCTTTAAACAATGCAAATGCTACCTGTGATGCAGATGCATAGTCTGCTATCACGACATTGATACTTCCATATCCTGTATTACTCTGATGGTGATCGATGTTTATAATATCTCTACCTTCTAGATCAAACCCTAGTCTATCTACACTCCCACAATCACAAGAGAGTATCAAACTGTCTGTATAATCCATATGGTGTTTAATTTTTTTAAAGTTTGGTAGAAAATCAAGATGTAGAGGTAATGCAGTTGAGGCATTCACCACTTCAACTTTTAACCTTTTGTCTTTACTTAACAGTGCATAAATACCTAATGCCGTGCCCAAAGTATCGGCATCGGGGTTAAGATGGGAAAGTATAGTAATAGTATTGGCGCACTCTATCTTATTTTTGACTTCGTTATAGGGGAGACTCTCAAGTATCATTTTGTTCTTTCATTTTTGATTAACACAATCGCGAATTATATACTCTTTGTGTTAACGAAGTGTTACCGAAGTGTTACGACTCTACCTTCATAGAGAGATCTATCCAATTCGCCTGATGGATGATTGATCCTGAACTAATTGCATCAACTCCTGTACTTGCAATTTCCTCAATCGTTTCAAGTGTTACATTGCCACTGGCTTCGAGTAAGACATGGGGATAATTCTCATTTCTGTATACTACGACCTCTTTAGTCTCCTTGATAGACATATTGTCACACATCACGATATCTGCCCCGGCTTTCATTGCTTTTTTAACCATGTTGAGACTTTCGCATTCTATCTCAACTTTTGAAGTAAATGGTATTTTTTGTCGTACCTCTTTCATGAAAGCATCCAAGTCATTTATAGTCTGAAGGTGTGTGTCTTTCAGCATTAAACAGTCATCAAGTCCCATGCGATGGTTTATGCCCCCACCACAACGTACTGCATATTTTTCAAACTCTCGAAGCAGCGGTCTTGTCTTTCTTGTATCAAGTAATTTAACATCTGTATCTTTTATGGCATCTACATACCTGGCTGTCAAAGTGGCTATAGAGCTGGCATGAAGTAGCATGTCCAGAATGGAACGTTCCAAAGAAAGGATGGTTTTTGAATCTCCTGAGATAAAAAGAAGTTTTTCGCCCTTTACAAAATGACTGCTATCAGATATTTTCCACTCCAGTGACAAGTCATACATCTTTGCAAAGGTCTCTACATACTCTTGTCCGGCGAACACACCATCGCTCTTTGCGATGATATACGCTCGTATGGGGTTAGAGGTACTGATACGGGAAAATAAGTCTCCGCGTCCTACATCCTCTGTCACCAAAGCTTTTAAAAATGTCTCTTTTAACATTATTTTATTTCCAACATGCGTTGTAGTGCCAAATTTGCATACTTGACAGTATGAGGATCTACTGCGATTTCATTGATCGGTTTGTTATCTTCTATAGACTTCAGCGCATTATATAGATCTTCCAAAGTCGTTTCATTCATGGTAGGACATTCCGGTTTAGTGGAAGAGAGCACATAGGTATTGCCTTTTCTCAATCTGTTTACAAGATTGTACTCTGTCCCTATGGCTACTTTTTGTTCAGGATCAAGGTCATTAACATACTTTATGAGCTGTGATGTAGAACCTGAAAAGTCTGCGGCAAGCACTACGCTTGGATCGCATTCAGGGTGTACGGCTATTTTGATACCTGGGTACTTGTTACGGTAAAACTCTACGTCATCTACTGTAAAAAGCTGATGTACAGAACAGAAACCATTAAAACAGATGATATCTGCTTCTTTAGGGTCACACTCTTTCCCATCTACCTCTACACCAATAACACAAGACTTAAGTCCCATTTGTATCGCAAGATTTTGCCCCAAACATCTATCTGGCACAAAGAGAATTTTCTTCCCACTCTCCAAGCCTTTTTCAATGATCTTGAATGCATTTGAAGAAGTACATACCAGTCCACCCATCTCTCCTACTTTTGCCTTAACTGAAGCATCAGAGTTGATATACGTTATAGGTAAGATATTTTCTTTTGCAATGCCTCTGTCAACCATATACTGTACAGACTCTTCAAAAAAAGGACCATCCATCATACGCGCCATAGCACAACATGCTATCTTAGGCATAAGTACACGTTTTTCAGGTGCGATGACTTTTACACTTTGACCCATAAAACCCACACCGCAAAAAACAACCCAAGGGTTTGTATCTGCCTCACATTTACGCGCCAATTCAAGACTGTCGCCGGTTATGTCAGCCATTTCAAACACTTCATCACGCTGATAATAGTGTGCAACCACAGTCACATCTAATTCTTTTTTCAGTCTGTTTATTTCTACTTTATAATCAATACTCATTTTATATATCCTTACTATTGTGGCTATTTTAGCAAAATTCGGTTAAACTTGCAGTATAAATTTTAATTGTGGAGTAATCATGGACTTTTTAATGAATCAAAATATCTTACTCTATCTCGCAGCATATCTCATAGCAGGGATTCCTTTTGGATACTTACTGGCTAAAAAATTTGCAGGGGTAGATATCAAAGCATCTGGTAGTGGCAATATCGGTGCAACCAATGTACTCCGCGTGGTTAAAGACCAAGACCCGAAACTTGCTAAACAATTAGGTGCTGCTACACTTTTCCTTGATGCTATAAAAGGTGTTCTTGTTATACTTGTTGCTAAAGTATTGGGTGCACCTGAGGGTGTGCTTTGGACTATCGCCGTACTTGCTGTTGCAGGACACTGTTTTTCAGCATTTTTGTTTTTTGAAGGAGGAAAAGGTGTAGCTACCGGCATTGGTGTACTTCTTGTCATGATGCCCATTCCTGCACTCATTGCCATTGCAGTTTGGCTAGGTGCAGCAAAAGGATTAAAAATCTCTTCACTCTCTTCTCTCATAGCACTCATTGCATTTATCATCGCATCTTACGTGATGTACCCTGAAGTACCAGGCATAGGTTCACATGCCCCTATTTGGATCATTACCTTTATCATATTTTATAAGCATATTCCAAATATTGTAAGAATATTCAAAAAAGAAGAAGGGAAAGCCTAAAATGACACTTCATATAGAAGATTTAACTTTTTATGTCATTATCGGGTTGCTCGACTTTGAACGCGAGAAACCACAACGTGTCATCATCAATCTTGAGGCTTCTTATGATTACAACAATGATGAATTTATAGATTATGCGGATATGGCTTTATTGATACAGAATGAACTCAAAGAAAAACGATACGAACTTCTTGAAAATGCTCTCTTAGGCCTCAAAGAATTACTCTATACATCATACCCTCGCCTCCGAACACTTTCAATCAAAATATCCAAATCGGATATTCTAGACCAATGCACTGTTTCCTTAAGTAAAACTTGGAATTTTTAAAATTTTTAAAAAAAACGCTATTTTTATGTTATAATATTAAATAAATCTTAAAGATAAAAAAGGTTCACTTATGAGAATATTAATCATGGAAGATGAAGTGATACTAAGCAAAACACTGTCAGAAAAACTGACAGAAGCAGGTTATCAAAATGATATAGCTGAAAATCTTGGTGATGCAAAGTATTATCTTGATATTAGAAACTACGATTTAGTACTGCTTGCCTGGTCATCTACGGATGAAAAAAGTCTAGATATCATCTCAACTATTAAAACTGAAGCACACAAAACGTCTGTTATTGTTCTCTCTGAACGTAAAGATAAAGAGAGTGAGATCAAAGCACTTAAATCCGGTGCTGATGATTTTATAAGAAAACCTCTTGATTACGATATTTTACTTGTACGTATTGAAGCAAAACTACGATTTGGGGTTTCTAACATTATCGAGATAGAAGACCTTACCATAAACCCTGAAGAAGAAAAGATTATCTATCAGGGTCACGAGATAGAGCTCAAAGGTAAACCATTTGAAGTCTTAACGCATTTGGCTATGCATAAAGATCAAATTGTCTCCAAAGAACAACTGCTTGATGCCATTTGGGAAGAACCGGAACTTGTAACACCTAACGTCATTGAAGTAGCTATCAACCAAATTCGTCAGAAAATGGATAAACCTTTAGGAATTACTACCATTGAAACCGTTAGAAGACGTGGTTATAGATTTTGTTTTCCTAAAAAGTTTTCATAAGTCCTGAACTTTTATGGCTATCTTTGGGCACTTTCTTTCTACTTGGTACAAATCTCTTCAGCCTAAAGATGATGCTATCCTTTTTTATGATGGGACTTGTGCATTTTGTCATGCTACAGTTCGTTTTACCTTAGTGCGTGACAAAAATAACCTACTTACTTTTGCACCTCTACAGGGTGAAACTATCAAAGAAAAAAATATCGACATACTTGAGCTGAATAGTATCATACTCTATACACAAAATGGCGAAATACTCTACAAAAGTGACGCAGGTATTGCACTACTGGAACGACTTGGCGGTATGTGGTTCATCCTCGCAAAAGTAATTAAACTCATACCTAAAGTATTACGGGATATTCTTTATGATTTTATAGCAAAAATACGATACAAACTTGCAGGTAAAATAGAAAATAAAACATGCCCACTTTTACCAAAAAACTATCAAAGTAAAATTTTATTATAAATTCGTAGATACTTTAACTTAAGCATAAGCTTTGTTCAGTTATAACTCGTATAAATAACATATACAGAGGAAACCATGGCATTAGTAATAACTGACGAATGTATTGCATGTGATGCATGTAGAGAAGAGTGCCCGAATGAGGCGATAGAAGAAAATGATCCAATTTATCTTATAGATGCAGATAGATGTACAGAGTGTGTAGGTCATTTTGACGAACCTCAATGTATCGCTGTATGTCCAGTAGATTGTATTGTTCCAGATCCAGACAATGTTGAAAATACCGAAGAGTTAAAATTCAAATATGACAAACTGCAAGAAGAAGAGGCGTAGATAGTCTATGGCAAAACGAACTGCTATCATTGATATCGGTTCAAACTCAGCAAGACTTGTAATTTTTGAGAAAACAAGTCGTTATGGCTTTCATCTTATCTGCGAACAAAAATCCAAAGTTCGTATCGGTGAAGGTGCTTATGAGAAAGAGGGTTATCTTCAGCCTATCGGCATAAAAAGAGCCTATCTCACTTTAAAATCTTTCCTTCACACCATCAATAAATATCAGGCAAACAAAACACTTTGTGTCGCTACCTCTGCACTTAGAGATGCGCCAAACGGAAAAGAGTTTGTCCATTGGATAAAAAAAGAACTTGGACTCTCCATCAAGATCATCGATGGTAAAAAAGAGGCAAAATACGGTGGGTTAGCTGCAGTCAATTTACTTCCTATCAATGAGGGTATAAGCATAGACATCGGTGGAGGATCATCAGATATCGCACTCATAAAAAATGGACATATTGTAGATACCTATTCTCTTAATCTTGGTACAGTAAGGCTCAAAGAACTATTTTTTGATAAAGGGCTAAGCCCTTCTGTGACAAACGAGAAAGCAAAAGCATTTATACAGAATGAATTAAATCAACTTCCAGAGCATTTTACCCATGTTCTAGCCATTGGTATAGGGGGAACTGCAAGAACACTTTCAAAGGGCATTATGAAACAATCTGCTTACCCTTTAGATAAACTACATGCCTTTTCCTATACTATCGAAAATCATAAAGCTTATCTTGATGCTATCCCTCTTTCAAGTGCAAAAAACCTCAAACGCTTTGGACTGCAAAAAAACCGTTATGACACTATTCGTGAGGGGGCACTGATCTTCAATGAGATACTTTCTCATATAGGTGCACACACCGTCATTTCAAGTGCGGTTGGTGTAAGAGAAGGTGTGTTTTTGGAACAAATTCTTAGAGACGATAATCTGAAGTTTCCAAGTACTATAAATCCCAGCATTGTTTCCATATTGGATAGATTTAAACCTTTAGTCATTATAGAAAAAAACCGGAAAACAAAACTCAAACTGGCCTCAAATCTTTATGCGGTACTGCAAAAAGATATTGCTGATAAGCAACAATATGAAGAAGAACTTCTATGGGCCGTCAAGCTCTCCAGTATCGGACAAACACTTACCATTTACAAATCACATCAACATGCTTTTTACATCGCCATGCAAGAGCTGAATTATGGGTTTACACATGAACAGATACTGCTTACATCATCATTGTTGCGCATGCATGGAAAAGATCTTTTAGATAAACCCCTCTTTGAGCATTATAAACCTCTGCTTCCCCAGAAACAAACCGTACTCTGGTTGAGTTTTATCTATACACTTACCGTACTTCTCTATGAAGCTTCCAATAGTGCAAACATAGAATTTACTTATGAGAACAAAACACTGCGTATCACTTCTGACAAACCGTTATATCTGGCAAAAGAGGATGTGAAAGCATTAGAAAAGCCTATACCGTTTGCCATTATTATAGAAGATGAAAGTACTTTACCAAAAAATAAAAAGTTGGGAATATGAGCAGGTAGCAGGTAGCAGGTAGCAGGTAGCAGGTAGCAGGTAGCAGGTAGCAGGTAGCATTATTTGATAGCTTTCCTTAACTGCTCCTTATTACTTGCTCCATACTACTTAGAATTTTGTTCCCATAGAGAACTCAAATGCCGCTGTCCTATCACCCTCTTGCTCATCAATAGGATAAGCAAATACAAGGTTGATAGGTCCAAAGCCGGACTGCCACTCTACCACCACACCGGTTGAAGATCTTGCAATCTCATTAAAACTATCCTCTCCGATCATACCATAATCATAGAAAAATGCCAGTCTCATCTTCGCTGCTTTAGAAAGAGGGATACTTGCTTCAAGACTTGTAGAAGCACTTTTCTTACCGCCTAATAATCTAACAGCACCGGTCTCAGGATCAGTATAACTAGGAGAAAGGGAATAAGAATTGTATCCTCTTACACTTCCTATCCCGCCAAGGAATAGCTTCTCCGCGATAGGAAGATACTCATCATCACCACTCGCAATACTTGTCATTCTTCCTTTGACCCGTAAAATAAGATCATAATCAATCCAATCTTCCAACCCATAATAAAGTCCGACTTTTGCAGATGTTTTTAAGATGTTTGCATAACCATTTTCTTCACCACTTCCTACAGTACTATTTAAATCATCGCCATCCAATTGTGCATATTCAAAGTTTACAGCTGCTATCATACCTTCTCTTGGGGTATAAAAATCATCTGTGTTATCAAAACTCAGGCTTGTAAAAAAGGAACTCTTTTTATATTGGTCATTGTAAAGATTAAAATAATAATCATTAGCTAATGTACTACTTGAATCATTAATTGTTGACTGGTTATCGACATGCCCCAGTCCGACAGAACCACGAAAATGTCTATAAAATTCTCTACCTACTGATATAGATCCACCTAACTGATCTTGCGTATAATCAATATACTCAAACTCTTTTTTATAAAGACTTATTCCTAAACTGTACATACTGTCCCAGACTTTTGGATTGACAAATGAGACATTATAATTTGTTGAAATTTTTGAAATATCAAACCCTAAAGTGGCTTGAATACCTGAACCAAATAAGTTTTTATCTGAAATAGAAGCATTCAGCATCAAACCTTCATAACTTCCATACCCACCACCTGCAGAAATAGTACCTGTAGCTGTTTCTTTAACCTTAACAAGCAAGTTGATCTTATCTGCTGAGACTCTCTGACTTTCTATATCTACTTTTTCAAAGAAACCTGTTCTTCCTAATGCATTCTTGGAATCTTTAAGATCCCTTGCATTAAACTTATCACCAGGTGCCAAATAGATATAACGACGGATAACCCTGTCTTTTGTACTGTCGTTACCAGAAATGATGACATCATTGATAGTCACAGGATCTCCGGGCTGAACGATATACTGTAGGTTGATGATTTTATGTTCAGGATCTTTGTGCATTTGCGGAGATACTTTGACATAGGCAAATCCAAAGTTACCTGCTTCTTCTTCTATATGTTTTATATCATTACGCATACGTTTAATATTAAATATTTTACCCTCTTTGAGTGTGAGCAAATCTTTTAGATCTTCTGTGTTAAGTCCAGCTATCTCTTGTGTGATCCCTATGGTTCCTACGCGATATTGTACACCCTCAACGACTTGATAATCTACTTCTGCATTATATGAACCAAAGTCAACTCTCATTAAAGGTTTACTCACATATGCGTCCAAGTAGCCGTGTCTCATATATACATCTTTAACTCTATATGCATCATATTCGAGTTGATCTACGCTGGCTTCACCATTATTTCTCCAAGGCATCCAACCAAACAAATCTTTTTCTTTGTTTGCAAGATCTAACTCAAGATCATTTTGGGCCAACTGCTCTGCACCTACAAAGTTTTGTTTTTGGATGACGATCTTCTCACCTTTGTTTACATCAAATACAAGAGAAATACTACTTTCTCCTACAGGTGTTGTACTCACATCAACAACCGTGTCATAATACCCTTGACTTTCCAACTTAGCAATAAGTGTTCTTTTTGCTTTTTTAACGCGTCTTTCATCATACAAGTCACCCTTTTTTAGACCTATTCCTTCTAAAAGTTGTGTACCCTCATCACCTGATCCATACCCTTTAATGTCAACATTTGCGATAGCTAGTTTTTCTTTAAAATGATAAATAAGCACACCACCGTTTTGATCTACCCATACATCTTTAAAATACCCTTGCGAAAAAAAGTTTTTAATGGAATCATTTATTTTTCCGGCATTTACCTCTTCACCAACACGGATACCTGCAATCTCTTTTGCACTAGTTGGAGAAAGGTGTGCAAGTCCTTCAAATTTAATCTCTGTCACTTTTTGAGCTGAAAGTAATGAACCTATCAGCATCCAAGAAACTAGTATCTGGAAAGGTAGTATCTTAAAAAGTGCTATCTTTTTTATCATAGTAAAGCCTTCGTATAATTTGCTAATATTTTATCTTTATTTCAATAAGAACCTCATAATAAACAGAGAAATCATGTTATACTCCTTCAAAAATCGAGGTAGGTATATTATGGCCATAATCAAAGTCGGAATAGTTGGGTTAGGACTAATGGGGGGTTCTCTAAGTCTTGCACTTAAAAAGTATTCTAAAGACTATTACTTCATTGGTCTAGATCATAACGAACTTCATCGCACACAAGCACTGAAACTAGGTCTTGTAGATGAAATTTGTACCTCTACTGAAACACTAAAAAACTGTGATATTATCTTTCTCAGTATCCCCGTTGATGGTATTATCTCGGTTGCCAAACAATTAGGCTCTTTACCTGACAAATGTACTGTAATTGACTTGGGAAGTACCAAAGAAAAAATCTCTCTTTCTATCCCCTCTGATATTCGACAAAATTTTGTGGCTGCCCACCCCATGACAGGGACAGAAAAATTTGGTCCTACCGCTGCACTTGAAGACCTCTATACTGACAAAGTTGTTGTACTCTGCGACCTTGAGAAGAGTGGAGAACATCAACGCAGAGTTGCTAAAAAACTTTTTAATGACATAGGAATGATTATCGTCTGTATGGGGGCAAAAGAACATGATAGACATGCTGCTTTCATTTCGCATATGCCCCATGCACTTTCCTATGCACTGGCAAATTCTGTCATAAAACAAGAAGCTTCAGAAAGCATTATAGCTCTTGCAGGCGGGGGATTTAAAGACATGAGCCGTATCGCTAAATCTTCACCTAATATGTGGGAAGACATCTTTAGGCAAAACAAGACCAATCTACTTGAAGCCATCAACTCATTTCAGTCAGAACTTAAAAAATGCCAAAAGATGGTAGAAAAGGAAGAGTGGAAAACATTGAATGGTTGGATGAAAAATGCCAATACCTTACATGATATTTTAGACTAGGCTACAGCTTATATCTAAATGTTGCTATCACCTCAGCCTCTTCACCTATACTTTTTTGGATCACTTCTTTTAAAAGTAGCTTCTCTTCTTTTTTAAGTATCCCTGTCGACATCACTTCACAACGAACTTCATTTAATTTATTGCGCTGAACAAGCTCTATATGCGTCAGTTTTATATCATTTTCACCTACAGAAAATGCTAGATTTGAAAGTATGGTCTGGACACGTATATCTTCTTGCATCTTACCAAACGAACTATAAAGTGGTATAGCTACAATTGCCACAATAGCCATCCATATTAGTATCCCTTTTTTGGCAATGTGCAAAGGGGAAAAACCCAAAATAACAAAGGTCATTGCTGCAGCAAGAACTATACCTACAAGATTGGTGATGAAAAGTAGAAATGCTGTACTAAACATATCCCAATCAGCCCAACCAAGTCCGATACCTGCAACTGCGAGAGGAGGAACTAATGCAACCGCAATGGCAACCCCTGCAAGGGAACCCAATATCTTTTCATTACTCTTCGCATAAGCTGCTGCAACACCTGACACAATGGCAATAAAAAGGTCTAGTATGGTTGGGGAAAGCCGTCCTGCCATTTCTGAAGTTAGTCTTTCTATATGTGCAAAATGTGCAAGAATAGCTGCCGTAACAAGTACCACCGCAACACTTATAGCTATAGTTTTAGCACCATTCAGTTCAAGATCATTGTCTTGTCTTAATACCCCCATACTTAAACTCACGATCGGCTGCATGAAAGGAGCTAACAACATTGCCCCAATAACCACTGCACTTGAATTAATAAAGAGTCCAAAGGTAGCGATCATTGTTGACAGTATGAGTAATATCATAAAACTTGAGCTAAGACGGCTCTCTTCCCTTAGATTTGTAAAAAGGGTCGAATATTGTTGCTGACTGGCATGAGAGAAAAGAGGAATACCTTTACTTAAATGATCTGTTCTCTCTTTATCTGAGGGAAGATGATCTATTTTGGTACTATCTTTTGTACTCTGTTCTTTACTCTGTTCTTCCCAAAATTTATCACCTACGTTCAATGCTAAAGCATCCTGTTTAACCTCCAAAGCTACAGGTGTCTCTTGTATTGTAGAAGAGTCTATGAGTACCTTTAGAGGTACTTGAGACTCTATGGTAATTTTGCTGCTTCGTATATATCCCACAGATCTGGGCAAGACTTTAGGTGTCAAATGTGAAACCAAAGAACTGAACATATACCCTATATATTGTACGAGGGACGCAGGAGAAAGTACTACAAGGGAAAACCTCCCATCATTTCCATTGAGTTGTGGAGCAATGAGTTTAGCGGCAAACGTGGCATTATTGTATTCAAGCCCTATTAAACCTACGGCAGAGAGATTAGTCACTTGGTCTTTTGCATCAGTGATCTTCATTTGCGTATGTTTAAGTGTTTTAACTTTTTTGATCGTGTTCAGAAAAAGTCTTACTCTATCTAAAAGATTTTTATCCTCTAATGTCGTATGATACTTGTCGAGCGGAGGGGCATCCCCTATCACTACTTCTTGAATGACGATAGTGCCGTTACAATAAAGCAGATCAACCTTTTTTTCACTTGTTTTCAAAGCCTGGGCAACGGCATCTTCTGTCTTAGTCTCTAAAGCAAACGTACGGATAAGTTCTTTTTGTGTAGGTCGGGGAATGATGCCCAAAGGAAGATTATTTTGATGTGCTATGCTCATCAGCATTTTTATCTCTTCAAGAGATCCTGTCACAAGAAGATGAGAAGCTTTTGAGACATCAAGTTCTTCAAGGCTAGCGAAAGAAATATAGGTGACCGTTTCTTTCACTAAAAATGTTTTGACTATTTCAAGGTAATCTTCATCCTCTTCATCCTCTTTTGCATAAATATAATAGATCATAGATACCCCCGCTCTTTAGATGCTACGCTAAAGATATTATATCTGTTCTACCTAAAACGCTCCACCATTTCTTTGAGTGCTTTCTTATCTATCTCTACAATTTTATCACCGTTTTTACGTGCATAGAGCTTACGTACCATCTCTTCGATCTTCGCATCTTCGCTCATATGTGCGTAAAGTATTTTCAAGGCTTCAGACTCTTTATAGGGACTTGCAGTCCTTTTTTTAAAACTTGGTATCCATCTTAAGATAAGCACGAACAATGCGCCCAAGCCAAAGGCTACCCCAAGCATCCACCACGCTACACTTTTTATCTCTACCTGCTTTTCTGTTATTCTTTCTTTTGTTTGCGGTACTTGTTCCATCTTTGTTTGAACTACACCGTGTGTCAGCGTATTATTAGCATTGGAAAGTGTGGTTTTTGCTGCTTTAATTTTGACATTATATGACTTGACCTTTAAGTTTTTAAGCTGCTGATTCTCAGGTATCAACATAGAGAAACTCCTCGAAGGAATCGTAAAGTCTTCTTCAGAGATAAAGGCAAAGCTTTTACTGTAGCTACTATGTAGCTCTCCATCTACAACCTTTGTTTCTACTTTAGCCTTATCACTATAAACCATCACGCCATCTATCTCATACTTGGGAAATTCAAAACTTTCAAGGTTACCTTTTCCCTCTATTTTCACTGTGAGGTTTACTGGTTTGTTGGCTTTCACTTCTTGGGCACCTATGGTTGCATCCACTGTAAAATCACCCACCAAGTCACTCTTTTTTGCTTGAGGAAAAACTTCTATCTCTAGACTATTGGACGTTGTTTGCTTCCATTTTGTTCCAAAGGTCATACCAAATATATCTCTTCTGCTTCTGTCTGCCACTCCTACTTTGGCATGTGCCGGACTTGCAGTAAAGTTTCCTTCTGCTTGTGCTGTTAGGATGTACCTTACTTCCTGGACTTGATAGTTGTCTTTTCTATAGGCATTTTGATCACCGGCATCTGCTACAGTAAAGCCTGGAAAGGTTGGTGGTGAATACTGCACTTCTTGCGATAATTGCACACCGTTCTTCAAAGAGAAATACACGGTTACCATGAGTGACTCGCCTACCATCACCTTAGATTTATTGGCACGCATTTGCAAAGAGAACATATCATTATTTTGTCCGGTAGGTGCGCTGGTTTTAACTATTTTGATCTCGATGGATAGTGTTTTATACTTCTTGCCGTCTATCTGTATTTCATAAGAAGGAATAGTCATATTTTTAGTAGGGACAAAGGTGAACGTTTTTGTTGTAGCATGCTGACTTTTCATTTTTCCATTTTTATAGATATACGCGCTACTGCTTCCAGAGTGAGTACCTACAATACTGTTTCCATCTATCATTTGAATATCTGGAAATTCTACGTCATCCCCTATAACTTTGATGCGCAATTGAACAGCATTACCACTCACTACTTCTGTACTAGAGACAGTGGCTTCTACACTATCACTCCATACACACTGTAAAGCCAATGTTATGATCAATAATACTTTACCAAGGTTTCGCATCTTCACTCCTTTGACCTTTTTTACTTTCACCCATCTGATACATCATCGTGGGTGTTTTTTTCTGTCCCATCTTTTTCATGAGACGCTTTAATTCTTGTTCTTTAAGCTTATCTTCTTTGCTCATTTTTTTTTGATCTTTAGGTTGACTTGAATCTTTATCACCTTTTTCATCTTTGGGCTTCTTATCTTTTTCTTTTTTAGCGTCGGACTTGTCTTTATCACCCTCTTTTTTCTTCTCACCTTCTTTTTTCTTGCCGTCTTTTTCTTTTTGGTCTTTTTTCTGTTTCTCTTGCTTCTTGTTTTTATCTTTATTATTTTGATCTTCTTTTTTCTTATCTTTATCTTTTTGCTCTTTATTTTGTTTTTTATCTTGATCTTGCTTATCGTTCTTTTGGTCTTCTTTTTTCTTATTGTCTTTATCTTTTTGTTCCTGCTTCTTTTTCTCTTCTTCTTTTTTCTTCTGTTTTTTTGCCAGGTCAAGGTTAAACTTTGTATCTTCATCTTCTCTTAGCTTCAATGCTTTTTCATAAGACTCAATGGCTTTGTCTAACTCTTTTTTCTGAAACTGACTGTTACCGATATTGTGCAGTCGTGTAGCTTCATCTACACCTTCTGCCTTTTCATATGCCTTGATGGCTTCATCATATTTTTTATCTTTATAAAGTGCATTTCCCATGTCATACTGCTTTTGAGGACTCTTTACATCTAAACTCTTTAATAAGTCTGCACTCTTAGCATACTCTTTGGTATCATATGCCTGATTTGCCTCTTTTATGGTTTTAAAGTCGGTAAGTCCCGCATTACTATATACAGATAACGATAAAAATATTAATATTTTTAACCATTTGACCACTACCAAATTCTTTTTTATCATACTTCTCTCCTTCTTGGCATCGAACTAAATGAAATGAGTAAAAATAACAGTCCCAATCCTAAGGGATAATAAAAATACTCAACACGTTCTTTCACTGTTACTTCACCTTGCTGCTGATTTTCATATTTACTTCGTATCACAGAGACTAATTGTTCTATGTCGTCTTTACCATTAGTTGCAACCACGTATGCGCCACCATTTTCTTTAGCAACTTCACCCAAAACATCATTTCGTTGCGTAATGGCAATGGTGCCGTCTTTTTGTGTAAAGGGTTTTCCCTTTTCATCGATGACAGGAGCACCTTTATCTGTTCCTAACAACACCACATAAAGATCTATCTTAGCCTCTTTGAGTATCTCTGTAAATCCTGCTATAGCTTCTTCGTCTCCCCCATCTGTAAAGAGAACCAGTATTTTAGGTTTTTTCTTTTCCAGTAAAGAACTTGCCAACTCACCCAAGGCTGAAAAATCTGTAGACCCCATGTTAATGTAGCTATCATCTACCCCTTCAATCATCATTTTCAAGGTTTCTTTGTCACTTGAAAAAGGTGCCAGCACAAAAGGACTGTAGGCAAAGGCAACCACCCCTACCTCATCACTTGGCATCGCGTCAAAAAACATATTCATCTTCTTTTTTCCAAAAGTCAAACGGTTAGGATAGACATCGGTACTTCTCATGGAACCAGAGATATCCAGTGCTGTAAGCAGTGTCAATCCTTGTACTTCTACAATTTTATCACCCTTTTCCATCACTGGCCTAGCCATAGCAACTATCATAAGAAAGAGTGCTAAGAGCATAAGCATGTTACGTACGACTAAAGGCATACTCTCATCTGTAGCACTTAAACGTTGAAGTACCTTCTCATCAAAGATACGAGAAAGTCTCTCTTTGTTTGTAGAGATAAGGAAGGTAAAGACGACAAAAGGAACAATGAGTGCCCAAAAAAACTGTGGATTTACAAAACTCATCTTTACACTCCTTTACTATTTCTAAAATAGACAAACAATAACAAACTCAATATGCTTAAAAAAAGCGGGTAGATATACAGATAGGTATGTTGTACTATCTTTTTGTCATCGATCTTCGTTGCCTCAAGTTTATCTATCTCATCATAAATTTGAGAGAGTGTCGTTGCATCTTTTGCACCAAAGGCCAATCCTTTACCCGCATCTGCAAGTGCCTGTAAGTACTGCCCGTTATACTCACGTGCATCACCTACACCTATGGCATAGAGTTTGATGTCACGCTTTTCTATGAGGTTTTTCACATCTCCAAACGGCACTTTGCTCATATTGTCCACACCATCTGTAAGCAAGATGGCTATCTTGGATTTGGCTTTACTTTTACTCAACAGGTTGTAACTCTGAACGATAGCATCATTAATCGCTGTTCGCTTTCCTGCCATACCCATCTCTTGCATTTTAGTAATGTCCGTTAAAAACTTTTTTTCAAATGTCAGAGGTGATGCGATAAATGCAATGTCTGCAAAAGTGACCATACCTATACGGTCATTTTCTCTTTTTTCTATAAAGTCACCTACCACCTCTTTAACCACATCAAACTTATTTCTCCCTAGGTCAGAAGGATCAAAACCACGTTGTCGCATTGAACCACTTGAATCTATGATAAGTACGATATCCCGTCCCTCTTTTTTAGAGTTAGAATAACTTTGGGTGATCACAGGTGAAGCCAAAGCAACAACAGCTGCCGTGATACCTACCCATTTTAACCAGGAAAGCCATGATGCCTTACCTGCACTCTTCACCATAAGTGTTTTTACATGAGGGAAAAAGATAGCGTGACTTCTCTCTTTACACCAGATGCTACAAATAATAAAAAGGAGTAGTATTCCTAAAAAAAATGGATATTCAAAACTAAATTGACTCATCTGCTACCTGCACATAGAGGTTGAATTTGTTTTGTGTATCTTGATCTAATTCATCTACCTCTTTTTTATATTTATACTGTTCAAGCATAGGTTCAAGTTGAGAAAAAAGTTCTTTTCGTCTTTCATCTGTTGCCAAAAGTCTTGCATAGTGTGTTGCTTCATAAGCAGCTTTTTTTGTATCTTTCCAGTCTATCTTTTTGATGGCTTCAAGATAGCCTTTTGCAAGATTGATCTTTCTGTTATCCCAGAGCTTCTTCGCTACAAAAAATAAAGTAGCCACAACCAAGATAATGGCAAAGTCGATCAACCCCCAATACATATAATAAGAACTGTCCGGTATCTCGAGTAAAGGTTTGATGTCTTTCAGTTGCTCATTTATATTTGCTGTTTGATTCATATCCATCACGATCACCTCATTCTTTTCATTAATTTAAGTGCTGGTTCTTCATGTGTATAGATCTTTGTAAACCGTATGCCCTGTTTTTTAAACTGTTTATAGAGTTTTTCATCATTGTCATGTAATGCTTTTTTGTAGTTCTTTAGCGTTCCACTATCAACATCACCTTCAAAACTCTGTTTGGTTTCCGTGTCTATGAGTCGAAGATACCCCAGTTCAGAAGGATCTTCTTCAAACCTGTCACGTACCATCACTGCAAACACATCATGTTTCTTACTAAGTAACTTCAAGTCTATATCGCCTACAAAATCAGACACAATGAAAAGTAAAGACTTCTTTTTTAAACGATTATGAAGCATTTCTACCAATGCAGGAAAATCACCCTCTTTTCCCAGAGGATCAAAGCCCATAACATCTTCAACTGCTTTATGAACAGAGAAGAGTTTTTTACTTCCTTTACTGACCTCGCCATAAAGCTTATCTGCAAATATCATATGTGAAAACAGATCAGAATTTTTTACAGCCGAGAAACCAAGTGTAGCGACTACTTCTGCCATGATGTCCGACTTTTGTTTGACTGTTCCAAAGTATACAGAACCACCAAGCATAGAAACCACAACTACATTAAGTTCTCGCTCTTCCTTGTAAATCTTTACAAAAGGTTTACCCAGCTTTGCCGTTGTCTTCCAGTCTATTTTACGAACATCATCACCATACACATACTCACGGAGTTCTGCGAATTCAAAGCCTTCACCCTGCAAGAGTGATGCATTGTTTCCCAGCATATCTCCATAGACTTGCTTTTTGGTTTTAAGGATAATTTTCTTTACAGCCTTATTCAAAACTCATACCTACGGAATCGGAACTGCTGCTAAAATCTTCTCTATAATCTCATCTTGTGTCACTTCCTCAGCCTGTGCTTCATAAGAAAGTATAATACGGTGACGAAGGATCTCTTTAGCAATGTATGCTATCTCTATAGGGGAGACATAATCCTGCCCTTTCAAGAAAGCGATCGCGCGTGCTGCCTTATACATATCTATACTCGCACGTGGACTTGCTCCAAATTCTATATAGGTTTCAAGCTCTTCAAGACCATACGCCTTAGGGTCACGGGTAGCCGCTACAAGTTCGATGATATACACTTCTATCTCTTCATCCATATGCACCTGAAGCACTTCTTCTCTGATTTTATTGAGATCCTCAATGGTTGCTACTTGTTGAATCACTCCAAAAGTATTATTTGCAGCACGTCTTGCTATCTCTAACTCTTCTTCTTTTGTATTATAACCCACAACCACTTTCATCATAAACCTGTCAAGTTGCGCTTCTGGAAGTTCATAGGCACCTTCCTGTTCAACAGGGTTTTGTGTCGCCATAACCAAGAAAGGAAGGTCTATCTTAAATGTCTCATCACCTATGGTGACTTGTCTCTCCTGCATCACTTCCAGCAAAGCAGACTGGACCTTGGCTGGAGCACGGTTAATCTCATCTGCAAGCAAAAGGTTGGTAAACACAGGACCTTGTTTTATTTTAAAAGTATTGTTGGAAGGATCATAGATCTCCGTACCGATAATGTCAGAAGGAAGTAGGTCAGGGGTAAACTGTACACGTTTAAAGTCTAAACCAAGCGTCTTGGCCAAGGCATTAACCGCAGTTGTTTTTGCAAGTCCCGGAACACCTTCCAGCAGTATGTGTCCACGACAAAGCAAGCCTGCCAAAAGCCCTTCGACCATCTTATCTTGACCTACAAGCACTTTAGAAATTTCTGTTTTGATATTTTGTATGATTTGACTCAAGTTACTCTCCTACATTTTTATATAGAAAGTATACTTTTGTGAGGTTAATTGAAGGTTAATAATTTAATGATTTAATGATTTCTGATTTAACTATTAAAACCAAATTTAATGTGATCTTTGCAACGAATAGCCCACTTTACTATGAGAAACAATAGGCAGATCTGGAAGTAGTTTTCGCACAGAATAGACTAAAGTACGTAGAGTAGAATCCGCTATGCTATCATCTTCCCATAAGTGTAAAATAAGCGTATCATACCCTACCGTATGATTGATATTTTTACTTAAGATCTTTAAAAGTTGACTTTGCTTTTTATTCAACTTTATTGCTTGTCCATCGCAATACAATACAGATAAATTTTGCGAGTATGTATAATATTTATTGATGTGGATATCTGTAGGTTCATCACTGATCGTTACTTTACATGCTTCACTGTGTATCAGGTATCTCTTGTAAGCGATCTTAAGTGCAACCAGTATCTCTTTCCCTGAAAATGGTTTTCCTATAAATCCATACGGTGCAAGTTCTAAGAGTTCTTCAAATGTTGCATCGTCATTATGTGCGGTAATGAAGACAACAGCATATGTATACGTTTCTAAGATTTTTTTAGCCAATTGTATGCCATCAATCGAACCTTTAATGTTTATATCCATCAAGATCATGTCACAGTTTATATTTTTCAATGCTTCCAACGTATCTAGAGCATTATCGAAACAACCCGATACATTGACGTTATTATTGGCAAATAGATCTTTCAAATAGCGCTGTGTGATGACCTCATCTTCCACGATTACGATATTTTTAGGTAAATTCATGATGCATCTGTCTCTTTATCAAAATAAATCTGAATATTTACACCATCTTTACCCTCTATCTTTATCGTACTGTTGGGTAAAGTCGCACTCAAATCTTTTATAAGGGTCAAACCTAATGACTTGTATGTTTTTGAAGTATCAAAACCCTTACCATTATCTTTAATGCACAAACTATAGCGTTTACCTAATTGCTTAAAGGAAATATCAATATTACCTACCTCTCCATCAAAAGCATGCTCAATGGCATTGGTTACAGCCTCATTAAAAATAAGTCCAAGGTTCATAGCTATTTTCATATCTACAATTGCGGGGTCTATATCTGTACTAATGCTATACTCTGTATATGTTTGTAAACTTTGGGCTATCTCTTCCAAATATTCTTGGATATCTACTTCTTCATAACTGTGATTTGTATAAAGATTTTTATGCATTAGACTCATAGCCTTTAGCCTGTCTACATGTGTTTCAAACATTTTTTTGTATTTAGGGTCATCGATTTTAAAAGATTGGGTTTCAAGCAGGCTCATCACTACCTGCATATTGTTTTTTGTACGATGGTGCACTTCTTTAAAGAGTATTTTATTCTCTTCAAGTGCTACGTTTAACCTCATTTCATAAGAACTTCGTTCACTTTCAATGACATATAGCATATATGAAACTACCAAATACCCTAAAACGATTTGGGAAAGAAGTTCCCATTCATACACAAACTTTACCCCTGTCAGGTAAGAAAATAGAGGGATAAACAGTAAAACAAAAAACATGTTTGTACTCCATCTGATACCCTTTTCTACTCCTAAAAAAAAGAAAACAAATATAGGTAGAGCAGCCAACCAGAACAACGAAAGTTCTGGGTCTTGATCAGGAATGATCAACGACATAGAAAGTAAAAAAGTCAGTGCACCAAGTATCATATATGAGGTATGATTGATATTTAAATAATAAGGAAATACAAGATAGGCAACCATCAGGATCAAGACGATGAACAGCTCAACTGACAACATGACAAAGTAACCTTGGACCAAGTTTTCGTACGCATAAAGCAGCATCACAAAAACACCGGCCAAGATAAATAAATTGACCATCGTCGCTCTTAGTCTGTCACGGCTTTTGGGTATAAAATACTTACCTTTTAATATTTCTGCTTCAAAAAAGTTCATATATACCCTTCATAAATTATCTGCTTAAGTATATTATGAGGTTGATTAGTACATGCTGATAAAACTATGTTTTCAAATAGCCCATTGCAGCAGCAATAATGTCATCATCATCTTTACTGCGCGACTTAAGTACTACTCTTTCTTTCTTTTCATCAATAAACTCTATAAAAACATTTTCACCATAAGAGGAAACTTTTGAGATGCCTTGTTCTCTTGCCAATACCTTCATGACCATGACATCAATGAATTGTCTCGTGATGGCGTCTAGTTTTCCAAATCGATCTGCTATCTCTGCTTCTATCTCGTAAACTTCACCTGTGCTCTCACATAAAGAGAGACGTCGGTAAAGTTCCAAACGCAGCCTGTCTTCTTCAATGAGTTCTTCGTTCAAGTAGGCATCGACGGAGAGCTTCATATCGATATTGTGTGCCACTTCTTTGTCTTGTCCCGAGAGTTCTTTAATGGCATCTTCAAGCATCCGCAAGTAGAGTGAATACCCTATCTGTTTAATGTGTCCGCTTTGGGCTTCACCGATAATGTTTCCTCCTCCACGTATCTCAAGATCATGAAAAGCAAGTACTGCACCGCTCCCTAAATCAGAGTGTGATTCCAGTGCAAGCAAACGACGTTTTGCATTATCTGTTAAACGCTCTTTGTCTGTTACCATGAAGTAGCAGTACCCTTCTTTACCTCCACGTCCTACACGCCCACGAAGCTGATGCAGGTCTGCTATACCAAAACTATCGCTTCCGTCGACGATCATCGTGTTGGCATGAGGCATATGTATACCTGACTCTACTATGGATGTGGAGAGCAATACATCATACTCGCCATCTTCAAAAAGCATCATCTCATCTTCGGTCTCTTTGGCTGAGATCTTGGAGTGAAGGACAGCGATGCGAAGCTTAGGCAGGAGGTTTAAAAGTACCTTCTTCTTCTCTTCAATCCCTGCGATGGAGTTAAAAACATAAAATATCTGTCCGCCGCGGCGCATCTCACGAAGTATGGCTTCTTTAATGACCTTATCATCATAACTCTTCACAAAAGTACGTACACCTTGGCGTTCCGTAGGAGGTGTGAGGATTTCAGAAAAAGACTTTACGTCAGACATCGCAAGGTTTAAAGATCTAGGAATGGGTGTCGCTGACATAGAAAGCAGATGCACATCAATGGCTATCTCTTTGAGTGCCTCTTTTTGCTTCACCCCAAATTTATGTTCTTCATCGATGATAACAAGCGCCAGATTTTTAAACTTGGCTTTCAGCAAGGCATGTGTCCCTACTACCACATCTATGGTTCCTTCTTCCAATCCTCTTAGCGTTGCATTTTTCTCTTTGGTCGTTGAAAACCTGTCTAACTTTCCCACTTTAATGTTGTGTCCGTAAAAACGCTCTTTGAGACTTTTATAATGCTGGGAACTGAGCAGTGTAGTAGGCGCTATCATCATGGCTTGGTAACCGTTTTTGACTGCTACAAACATTCCGTTCATGGCTACTTCAGTTTTACCAAAACCAACATCTGCAGAAAGCAGTCTGTCCATCATTTTACCAGAGCTCATGTCATCCAGCATGTCATTGATGGCACGTTCCTGATCTTCTGTGTGCACAAACCCAGCCTCCGACATAAAGATGGCATGCTCTTCCATATTTCTTTTGAATTTAATGCCCTTTTTCAAGTGACGTTGAGCCGAGAGGTTGATGATCTGAGAAGCGATAACAAAAAGTTTCTCTCTGACTTTGGCTTTGAGCTTCTTAAAACTGGCTTTTCCCAGTCTGTCAAGTATCGGCAATGTGCCACCCTCTGCCACATAACGATCTATGACTTCAAGGCTCGAGACAGGAATAAGCAAAGAGTCTTCATTCTGGTAAAACATCACTACAAATTCGCTGGTAGCCCCCAGCACATCCCGTTTTTCTATCCCTTTGAAAACACCTACTCCGTAATTCTCATGGACCACATAGTCGCCAGGCTTAAGCTCATCGAGTATGATGCTTGCTTTCTTCACCTTTTTACGTTTGATGGGCTTATTGAGTGAGAGTATAAGTTTGCCTGCACCCAAAAGGTTGACGATACCCTCTTGATAGACAAACTCTATGTTTTCAAAAGAGTCTAGTTCTGAACCACGCACAATACTCTCATTTTTAGCGATGATGGTGATTTTTTTGTCTTTATGTGTTTCAAGTAGTTTGTTTGGATGTACTGCTTCTAGGTCACGGTATTTCTTCCCCTCTGGAATAGCTGGCAGTAAAAATGATTTTCTGGGCACAAGTGGTTCACCTAGCTCATAGACTTCTTTAAGTTCATCATCTAAATCAGATGCCCACACCCCGTTAAAAAGTTCTAAAGCACTCTCTCCCAAATCATCAAGGTGCCATAATCCAAGTGAATCTATATCTTTGACAAAAGTATCGTAAGAGCTTCGTTCTGTTCTGTTTTTAAGTGCTTCGTGTTGGCTTTTATTGAGTGCTAAAAAGGCGGGTGTGAAGGTCAGAGACTCTAACTCTTCACTGACACGTTTCTGCGTCCCCTCATCATAGTGCTGAATCGTCTCCACCTCTTCATCAAACAAAGAGATACGGTAAGGCTTATCAGCATCTATAGGGTAAATATCGATGATATCCCCACGAAAAGAGACTTCCCCACGACTGGCTGCAATATCCGTAAAATGATACCCCCATTGATACAAGGTATCCTTGAGCTCTTTCAAATCCAAAGTATCACCAAATTCTATTGACCGAGAATCAAACAGTTCAGCTTTTGGAAAAGGGATGAGTAATGTTCTTAGCGGTGAAATAAGGACTTTTTTCTTTGTGCTTTTATGAAAAGAAGCCAACTGTATAAACAACAACTGTATATCTTCACCATATGCACGTAAATCTTCACCTACACTCACACGAAGGTCTGGCAAAACAAAAGTATCAAACCCGAGTAAAATACTCACATCTCGTATCTGCATTGCTTCTTTGTCATCTTTACAGATAAGCAGTTTTGCTTCTCTTAACTCTTCCAGGTATTGATAAATATTACTTTGGTACATATAACTTCTTTTGCATTTGATTTAAAAATTCTTCTACAACATAAAATGAACCAAACACGAGGTAATGTTCATCTTTGTCTATCTTACGTTCAAAGTAGTCATATTCAATGTCTACTTTTTTCAGTGCCTTTTCTATTTCACTTAAAGACGTAGCTCTTTGTGAATCAATAGGGAGTATCTCTACACGTTTTACTTTGGGTTTAAGTATACGTAACACTTCTTCATAATCTTTATCATCAAGACTGTTATATATGAGAACTACCTTTTTATCTAAGGCTTTTTCTATGGCTTTTGCGGCCAAAGGGTTATGCCCTACATCAATTCGTATATTTTTTGTCAATGGATAGAAACGTCCAAACAGTTCTAACGAAAGCAGATCATCTATCGTATATACAATACCCAATAATTCAAGCGCCTGAATAGCTACCATAGCATTATCTGCCAAGTAATTACCCCATCCTTTTTGTTTGGAGATTTTTTGAATACTATCATTGTAGGGGTTAACCCCCGTGTTGACCCGAGAGTTGCAAGACTGCCCAGGGAGGTCACTGGGGTCCTCCCCTACAATGTATAATTTTGCACCTTTCTCATCCGCTATCTTTTTAGCTACCTCAACCACCTCATCATACACTTGTGGTGCTAACAACACTTGTTTCTGAATACTTCGTATCTTAGTGCCGGCTATTTCTTCAATGCTTTCACCTAAAAAGGTTTGATGGTCTATGCCTATAGGGGTAATGACAGAAAGCACTTTATCATATACATTTGTCGCATCAAACTCTCCACCCAATCCTGCTTCCAAGACCATCAAATCACAATGTTCAAATACGATAAAAGCCAAAAGTGTCGTATACTCAAAGTAGCTCAACTTTTCACTCATCTCTTTACCAATGATCGTAAAAAGTTTTTGATGTGCTTCTTCAAGAACTCCATCAGCACTGTCACTACCATTGAGCCAAATACGTTCATTAAACTTTAAAATATGAGGGGAAGAAAAGTGCCCGACTCTGAGACCACTTTTATATGCCAAATGTACGATCATACGTCCTGTAGAACCTTTACCATTAGTTCCCACAACATGCACAGCTCTAGGCTGCCTGATATGAGGTTTCAACATACCATAAGCAATATGCACACGCTCATGGTCTATCTCTTTATAGTAAAGGGGTTTATCTTCAAGAAAAGTACTAAAGCTGGGTATCATTCATCTTCTTTTAACATCCCTTTAGCACTGACATAAGCCAAAAATTCGTCCATTGCTTTTCCCAATCCTTTTCGGATAGCTTCCGTTCTAAGGGTAGAGGAATTAAGTGAACTTGCCCGAATATCTGATTCTACTATACTCGAAATTGTTTTATTGATCTTCCCTTCCTTGGTTACCATGTCAAAGTTCACTCTGACATTTGCACGATAGCGTGTCACAAAACCATCTTTATACGCCAGTGGTATAAAAGTACTTCCTGCATAGGAAAGTCGAATTTGGCTCTGCGCCTTTTCTTTAGCCACAATACGTCCTTTGAAACGCATGTATACCAAACGATTCATCTCATCTTTAACAAATGGCGCATTTTCAGGTTCTGCTCTATCAACTCTTACCTCTACATACACTGTATCGCTAAAGATATGTTTAATCATATGCGAAGAAGGTTTGTATCCACAAGAATTTATAAGTAACACTGCACTGACGGTCATCCAAAATTTCATAATAGTATTCATACTTCCCTCTCTTCCCCTGATTTTTTAGCTCGGTTTTACAGCTAAGTTTACCAATTTATTTGGCACAACAATCTCTTTGACGATACTCATACCTTCAAGCCATTTCGCTCCAGCTTCTTTTGCTGCAGCTAAAATCTCATCTTGCGTAGCAGAAGGACTCATCTCTATTTCAGTACGTTTTTTACCGCCTATCATCACCACATATAAAACACTCTCTTGGACAAAGACTTCTTCTTTTACTTCAAGAACAGCTTGTAGGTTTTTACGTTCAAACAATACTTCACTAAGCTCGGTGGTTACATGGGGAATGATTGGTTCAAGAAGGTTTAGCATAATGTACAACCCTTCAGCCCACACGTCAGCATCATCTTGTTTGTCCAATGCATTAAGGGCTTCCATACATGCTGCAATGAGTGTATTAAAAGCAAATGTATTTTCATACACATCTGATGATTTTTGTAACGCTTCATACACCTTTACACGTGCAAGTTTAGACTCTTTACTCAAACTTTCTTGCTCAATGTCAGGCAAACTGTTTTGTGTGACTTTCTCTTTTCTGTCATACAGTTTCTTGATGAACCTAAACGCACCTTCAACCGCTGAGTCATTCCATTCAAGTTCTTTAGCTGGTGGTGCTGCAAAAAGGGTAAAAAGTCTAGCTGTATCTGCACCATACTTTGCAACAAGTGCATCCGGATCAACAGTGTTTCCCTTAGACTTACTCATCTTCGTACCGTCCATAAGTACCATACCTTGAGTCAGCAAGTTCTCAAAAGGTTCATCTACATCATGGTAACCCAAGTCACGCAATACCTTAGTAAAAAACCTCGCATAAAGCAAGTGTAAAATAGCATGTTCGATTCCACCGATATACTGATCTACACCTAGCCAATAATTGGCATCTTCTTTGTCTATTCCTACTTCATTCCACTTCTTAGGGTTGGTTGCATAACGGAACTGGTACCAGCTTGACTGCACAAAGGTGTCTAGTGTATCTGTCTCACGAATAGCATCTTCACCACACTGTGGACAAGCACAGTTTTTCCATGTAGGATGATTTTCAAGGGGATTACCCTCACCAGTGATCTCTACATCTTCAGGCAACGCGATAGGAAGATTTTCTATCTTTTCAGGTACAAGTCCACAATTTTTACAATGTACAAACGGTATAGGTGCACCCCAGTAACGTTGACGGCTTACACCCCAGTTTCTAAGCTTGAAGTTTGTTGTACCTTTTCCTATCCCTTTTTCTTCAAAGTCATTAATGATCGCTTGTTTTGCCTCATTATTGTCTACACAAGAAAAACGATTACTGTCAATAAGATCTCCTGCCCCTGTATAAGGCAGCGTATCTCCGCCTTCAATTACTCGCTTGATAGGAAGATCATACTTAGAGGCAAATTCAAAGTCTCTCTCGTCATGTGCAGGTACAGCCATTACCGCTCCACCACCATAAGAAGCCAATACAAAGTTTGCCATCCATACGGGGATCTCTTCACCTGTAAGGGGATGAATCACAGTTAGTCCAAGAGCATAACCTTCTTTGTCAGCTTGCGCTCTTTCACGTTCTGTCATATTGGCTATATGTGCGATCTTTTGGGCTACATCTTCATCAAGCTGATCATTCGCAATAAGATACTTCGTGATAGGATGCTCTGCAGCAAGTGCAGAGTACGTCACACCGTAAATCGTATCTGGACGTGTTGTAAAAACGGTGTATTTGTCAAAGTTTCCGCCAAGTTTCTCTTTACTGGTTTCGCTTAGTTCAAACTCAAACTCAAGTCCTTGAGATTTACCTATCCAGTTACTTTGCATTGTGAGTACCTGTGAAGGCCATTTACCTTCAAGCTGTTTTAAGTCATCAAGTAATTCATCGGCATACTTGATAATATCCAGGTAATACCCAGGCATCTCTTTGAGTTGTACTTCATTGTCACAACGCCAACAACAACCGTCTTCTACCTGCTCATTTGCGAGGACTGTATGACAGGACTCACACCAGTTTACAGTGGTAGACTCACGGTAAAGCAGCTTCTTTTCAAACATTTTGATCATAAACTCTTGTTCCCACTTCGTATAAAGCTCATCACATGTTGCAAACTCACGTGTTTTAGAAAATGAAAGTCCAAGTGTATTGAGCTCTTTTCTCATATAATCAATGTTTGAGTACGTCCACTCTTTAGGATGACGACCATGTTTGATAGCAGCATTCTCAGCAGGCATACCAAAAGCATCCCAACCGATAGGATGAAGCACATTAAAGTCTTGTTTCCTGTAATAACGTGCGAAGGCATCACCTATAGCATAATTACGTACATGTCCCATGTGTAAACGGCCAGAAGGAAAAGGAAACATACTTAAAATGTATTTTTTCTTTCTTGTTAAAGCATCATCCGGCTCAAAAGCCTGCTCCTCGTCCCATTTTTTTTGCCATTTGGCTTCAATCTCATTTGGATTGTAACTCATCATTAATCTCGCTTCATTTTGTGATTATTTAGTTTTTAGTTAAGGGAATTATATCTAATGTGTGGTTAGAGATGAATTGACACATTATAGATTCCGTGCTCCTCTGACTTGACAAAAGAATAACGAAAAAACTTTATTGAAATGTATTGCACTGACGAATATCACCAGACCTAAGCCCTCTGCTAAACCACTCGACACGCTGGCAGAACTTCCATGTGTAAAGTCATCTGCTCTGACTGCTCCACCAGCTTTTTTCTGTAAAGTATCATCATGGTTCTCATGAACGGCATACTATCTCCTCTGCTACCGGATGTTGCTCTTCTGTCATCCACATTAGCGCTTTTTCTTCCACCTTTCCATTTCTTAATCATTCCCTTGAACATTCTATTTATTTAGCTCGATTATACCAATCAAAAGTAAAATTTAACTACAATAATAGCAATAAAACCAAGGAGTCTGTTTGTCTATAGCCTTAGCAAGAAAATATCGTCCTGCCACCTTTGATGACCTCATAGGGCAAGAGTCAGTTTCACAAACACTCTCGCTTGCACTTGAAGGCAACAGACTCTCTCATGCCTACCTTTTTTCAGGGCTTAGAGGAAGTGGGAAAACGTCTACAGCACGTATCTTTGCTAAAGCTTTACTCTGTGAAAAAGGCTCTACATCTCATCCTTGCGGTACCTGCGCTCATTGTGTTATGGCAAGCGAAGGCAACCATATGGACATTATCGAAATGGATGCAGCGTCCAACCGTGGTATAGATGACATCAAAGACCTCATAGAACACACCAAATATAAACCAAGCTCCGCACGTTACAAAATTTTCATTATCGATGAAGTACATATGCTCACCCCTCAGGCTTTTAATGCACTGCTCAAAACACTTGAAGAGCCGCCTGATTTTGTGAAGTTCATCCTGGCAACAACGGACCCGCTAAAACTTCCTGCTACCATCCTTTCACGTACACAACACTTTAGATTTAAGAAAATCCCTCAAAACCTTGTGCTCAAACACTTAGAACACATCTTAGACCTTGAAAATATAGAGTATGAAAGAGATGCTTTGGACATCATTGCACGTTCTGGAGCAGGAAGCTTGAGAGATTCTCTCACTTTAATGGACCAAGCTATTGTCTACTCTAAAAACTTTGTAGATCTGAACACTGTGACAGGCATGCTCGGCATCATTGAGCCAAGTCATTTGGAAGCTTTACTCTTGGACATCATGGCTAAAGACATAACAAAGATTTTAGCCTTTATTAAAATGGCTGTAGACTATGAAGCTGAGATGATACTTGATGAGCTTACACTCTATCTCAAAGACTTACTTCTAGATGGTAAAGGCAAGTTTAGTCCTATGATCATAGAGCGCTTCTTTAGGGTTATCGCCGAGTCCAAAGGATTACTTGCACTTGGAAGTGATAGTCAGTTCGTACTCTCCTTGTCCCTCTTTAAAATGATGGAATCCTTAGAGATAAAAGATATAGATACTATGATACGCGGGTTAGAACAAGAACTCAAAGGTGTTGAAGTTTCCGAAATTATGGTTACCGCTCCCTCCCCGGACCTCTCTGTACAGTCAAAAGTCATCACTATTACTGAAGATGATATCATCGCTACACTTCCTGTTGTAGAAACGATAGTAAAAAAAGAAGAAGATAATATAGGGGTCAACCCCAGTGTTGACCCTGGACAGACACAGGGGTCTGTCCCTACGGACAATATTGTAGCATCTCCTCTATCTCAGGAGTCGGTTGAAGAACCAGTCATCGAAACTATAGAACATCCGATAGCAGAAATAAAACAGGAAAATGATGTAGGGGTAAACCCCCGTGTTGACCCTGGACAGACACAGGGGTCTGTCCCTACACAAAATATTAAAGAATCCATTAATGAATCAAAAGTGACAAAAACCACCACAACACCAATAAACCCGCATCAAAAAACATTTGATACACTTGTAAAAAAAATCTACGACAGAGACTATGATTTAGGTGCCTGTTTTGAACGTAATATCTCATTTGAAAGCTTTGAAGAGAACAAACTTACATGGGGTTCTATGGCTGAGGGTGCAGATAAAAAAATGCTCATTACACATTGGGGACTTATCAATATGTTTGTGAAAGATATTTTTGGTTTTGAAACTAAAATTATCAATATGCCTAAAAAAAAAGTTGATGGCACAGAAATAGATCCCCCTGCACATCAAGATGCAGATTCTTCTTCCATGATAGAAGATATCGAAATGAAAAGTTCCTGTATCTCTCCAGAGGCCGGAGAAACTGAAGCAGCAAAAGAGAAAGACCCTTCCGCTTTACTTAAAGAACCTATGATAAAAGAAGCCATCGCCTTATTTGACCCAAAGAAAGTACGTATTAAAAGAAACACGTAACCAATGGTGGATTAATCCACCAAAATATATTTTAATCCATCCACGCCTTCGTGACTATTTTTGGTTTGTCATCATAAATCTTGATCTTCTCAGCCCCCACGCATCGTCCTTCATCATCAAGTTCGAATACAACCATTTGCAGAAGTGCTTTACACTCATCGGGGACATCGAAGTGTCCTCCAATCCCTGTAAGAAAGCGTTTCATAGGTACTGTACTATCCATACCTATCACACCATCACAACAGCCGGTAAGTCCTATATCTGTCACATAGCAACAGCCGTCCCTTACTTGTAAATCATCTGTAGCTACATGGGTATGTGTACCAAGTATTGCAGAGACATCATCTTTAAGCATATGCAAGAGTGCCTGTTTCTCGGAACTTGCTTCAGCATGCATATCAAGAATAATATGCTTAAACCCTTGATCTTTTAACCCTGCAACCACTTCGACGATCATTGTAAAAGGATTATCGACCATAGGCATAGTGTAATGCCCCATAAGATTTAAAATCGCTGTTTCATGTCCTAAGATAGTAGTTTTATACATTCCCTTACCCGGTGTTTCTTTAGGGTAGTTTATAGGACGTATGAGAGGATAGGTATCAAAGAGTTTAAGTATCTCTTTTTTATCGAAGCTGTGATTACCGCCGGTCATCATGTCGATGTTGTAACCTAGTAATTCTATGCAATTTTTTTCTGTTAAACCAAAACCATGACTTGCATTTTCATAGTTGGCAATAGTGAAGTCAATAAAATGTTCTTGCTGAAGTCTTTTGAGATGTCGCTTGAGCATTAAGCGACCTGGTTTCCCTACAATGTCGCCGATAAAAGCTATTTTCAAACTATCCCTTTATAACATATGTCACTTCGAACGCCCTTGAAAGCAAAGCGTTTCGAAAGCCGTGACGATTTTTTGCTTCGTTTTTTCTAAGAAAATAAGGGGGAGAAACAACGCCTCAATAATAGATAAGACAATAAAATAAATCTTATGAATTAACACTTTTCCCAGAAAATGGAAGTAATGCAGAAGCCCAAGTAAGTCCACCACCAAAGGTGTCAAGTAACATAAGTTCACCCGTTTGTAATCTTCCAGACTCCCAAATGTCGTTAATCGCCATAGGTATCGAAGCGGCTGAAGTATTTCCATATTTACCTACAGTAATTACCACTTGTTCTTCTTTCATTTTCAGAGCATCCCCTACTGCTTTAATAATACGGTAATTTGCTTGATGGGGAATAAAATGTGGTATATCATCAGCATTTATGTCATTCTTTTCCAATATCTCTTTAACATCTTTTGTCAGAGTTTTTACTGCAAGCCTAAAGGTTTCATTCCCTTTCATTTGTACAAAATTTAGCCCTGCATCAATCATTTCCTGACTTGCGGGATGTATAGCACCAGGTGCTGGTGTTACCAAAAAGTCTGCATAAGAGCCATCTGCACTAGCATGTAGATCAATAAATGCTTCTTCTTTGTCAGAAGTAGCAGATATCATCGCTGCACCTGCACCATCTCCAAACAAGATACAGGTACTTCTGTCTGTATAATCGACAATAGAAGAAAACTTTTCAGCACCAACTATGAGTACATTTTTCTTCATACCGGACTCTATAAATGCTTTAGCTACAGAAAGTAGATAAACAAACCCGCTACACGCTGCAGAGATATCAAATGCCTGAACATTTCTAATACCGATTTTATCTGAGATGATACACGCCGTTGAAGGCATGTTAAAATAATCTGGAGTCACAGTTGCACAAAGTACTAAATCAATCTCATCTTTTGCTATACCAGAACGCTCTATAGCTAGTTCACAAGCTTTAGCAGCCATATCACTTGTATACTCATCTTCTGCGGCTATATGACGTTCTTTGATGCCTGTACGCTTCACAATCCATTCATCTGTAGTATCTACCATCTTTTCAAGATCTGCATTAGACAAAATCTTTTCAGGGACATATGCACCTATAGATCTAAATGAAGCATATACTGGTTTTGTTGGTGACATGGGTATCCTTAGCCATAAATTATAAGCCTTATTTTACCATAATTTTCTAAGGAGCATTCTAAAATACAGTGAGAAGTTTTTGATTATTTAAAGTATGCCGCTATTACCACGGTTTCAGTGGTAATAAGGGTTACTTATCGTTTGAGAGTAGCTCTTCTGTCGTAGTATTCACATCAGACTCTGTAAATCTGATAGCTTGGAAGATAGCATTTTTAATCGCTTTTGCATTAGAACTACCATGGCTGATAATGGCACAGCCATTGATACCCAAAAGTGGTGCTCCCCCATACTCTGCATAGTCAACCTGCTTTTTCATATTTCCAAAAACTTTTCTTTTCATCATCAATGCACCGATCTTTGCCGGTAATGATTTACGAATATGTTGTTTCATGAGTGCAAAGATAGTTGATACAACACCTTCACTTGTTTTAAGTAAAATATTACCTGTAAATCCATCACAGACAACAACATTAACATGACCATTAAAGATATCTCTACCTTCAACATTACCAACAAAACCATCTAATCCTTTAAGCAGACCAAAGGCTGCTTTAGTCAAAGTATTACCTTTGGAATCTTCAGAGCCATTAGATAAAAGTCCAATTTTAGGAGAAGCTACGCCTAAGATTTTCTGTGCATAGGCTTCACCCATCGCACCAAATTCATAAAGGTTTTGAGGTGTACAATCTGTCACTGCTCCAACATCTAGCACTAATGTCTTAGTTTCAACTATGCTTGGCATCAATGTAGCAAGTGCAGGCTTAGAAATATGCGGTAAACGTCCTATACGTAAGGTAGCAAGTGTCATAGTAGCGCCGCTGTGACCAGCTGAAACTACAGCATCTGCCTCTTTCTCCCGTACAAGTTCAACCGCTTTGTAAATAGATGAATCTTTACGCTTGAGTGCATTAGTCGCCTGATCGCTCATAGATATGACATCTGAAGCTTCAACAATTTTAACTTTATCTGCATAATATGGGGGAAGAAAAGAGCGTATCACTTCTCTGTCGCCTACTAATATAGGAAGGAATTTTTCTATTTCCAGCGCTTGAACCACACCTTCTATAATAGGCTCAGGACCATAATCCCCGCCCATTACATCAATCGCAATCCTAATCATCAAGATTACGCTTTAGTTGTTTTGTACTCACCAGTAGTCATATTCATGTGGTGAGGCATTCTCCATGTTCCGTCTGCATCTTTAACTGGCATTGGTAATGTCAATTTGTAATGTGTTCTTCTTTTCGCTGCTCTTGTGTGACTCACACGTCTTTTAGGTACTGCCATTTTTAATCCTTAATATTCAATTTCAAAGGCTTCATCATTATTGTCACATTTGTCACAATAATGATAGCTACTTTCAATTGTAGTAATTTCACCCTCTAGTATGTACGAAAGATCTATTTCGCCATCTAAAAACTCAATTATATCTAAATCAACTTTATCTTCAGATATCAAATCGCTCAGTTTGAGTTTCAATCTATTGTCGATCTTGTGAGTATATGTGTCTCCACATCTGTCACAAGTCAACTCAATACAGCCACTCATTTGTGCATCTAAAGTTACTTGATGATAACCGCTTTTCTGTAAAATTCCTTCAAGAAACACACCATTAACAGTGAGATTAATGGGTTTGCCTGTGGAACTTATTTTGTCAAAAACTATTTTCATAGTTTTTACTTAGTTAATTTCTCTTTGTGCAAAGAAGAAGTTAATTTCGTTAGTTGCATTTTCAACAGAATCACTACCGTGTACTGCATTTGCATCGATACTCTCTGCAAAGTCTGCTCTGATTGTTCCAGCTTCTGCTTCTGCAGGGTTAGTAGCACCCATTAGATCTCTGTTTGTAGCCATTGCATTTTCACCTTCAAGTACTGTTACAACAACAGGTCCTGAAATCATGAAATCTACAAGGTCTTTAAAGAAAGGTCTTTCCGCGTGGATAGCATAAAATGCTTCAGCATCTACACGTGAAAGTCTGATTTTTTTAGTTGCTGCAATTCTAAGGTTTGCGGCTTCAAATCTTGCAAGAATCTGTCCAACAACGTTTTTAGCTACTGCATCTGGTTTGATGATTGATAATGTTTGTTCCATACTTATATTCCTAAGCGATAATTTACTTCATTGAGAAGTATTCGGGCGGAATTTTATCTAAAATAAGATTAATTTAAAATTAAAGTTTGAAATGGGGGAGTGTAAGATATGTAGAGTGTTAAACTAAGACCGCCCAAAGGCAGTCTTATAACGCATTGTCTAGACTAATCTTCGACTACGCTTCTTCTCGCTTTTCTGTCTTCAAGAGACATATCATCTCTGAAAGGCATTACAAGATCAGGTTTATCCATAACATAGCCTTTACCGTCTAAATAGTTAGGGCCGGCAAAGAAGTCTTTATGCTCAGCTGTAAAAGGCATATCCCACGTGATACAATCTTCAGTTGGACATGCTTCTGCACATGCAGGTGAATCAAAATGATCTACACACTCAACACATTTGTCAGGGTATACATAGTAGTATTCCTCACCCGTTGGGTTATCATCCTCATCTACAATCGCTTCTACTGGACATTCATCAATACATGCCGCACAGTTGATACAAGTATCATTAATAATTACTGCCATTTTTATTCCTTTATTGTGATATACGCAAACTATAGCTAAAGATTTTTAAATAATACTTTAAACTCTTTAGATAAATTGCGAAAGTCTTAAAAACAGTGCAATTTCTTACACTGTCTCAAAAGCTAAATATTTAAATACTTCTTTATCTCATCTACTCTATCTGTCTTCTCCCAGTTAAACCCCTCTTCTTCTCTTCCAAAGTGGCCGTATGCTGCAGTTCGACGGTAAATAGGTTTAAGTAAATCCAGTGCATCTATAATACCTTTAGGTGTAAGGTCAAAAAGTGACTTTACACAATCTGTAATTGCATCTTCATCGACTATTGCAGTACCATGTGTATCTACATAAATTGAAACGGGCTTAGCTACACCAATAGCATAGGCTATTTGCAGCGTTATTTTATCACACGCACCAGCAGCCACAAGATTTTTAGCTACATGTCTTGCAGCATACGCAGCGGAACGATCTACTTTTGTAGGATCTTTACCAGAGAATGCTCCCCCACCATGAGGACAAGAGCCACCATAGGTATCTACAATGATTTTTCTACCTGTAAGGCCAGCATCACCTTGAGGTCCACCGATCACAAAACGTCCCGTAGGATTGATATGATAGGTAATATCATCAGACATCAGTTCAACTGGAATCACTGCTTTAATGACTTCTTCAAGTACCGCTTTTTGTACCTGTTCAAGTGTCACTTCTGGATGATGCTGTGTTGAGACAACGATAGTGTCTATGGAAACGGGTTTCCCGCCTACATACTTGACCGAAACTTGTGCTTTCCCATCTGGGCGTAAAAATGGGACAGTACCATTTTTGCGCACCTCTGCAAGTTTAGCAGTTATCTTATGTGCAAGAGAGATAGGCAAAGGCATAAGCTCTTTGGTCTCATTACATGCATAACCAAACATAAGTCCCTGATCACCTGCCCCGATCTCACCTGAAGCTTGATCAACACCTTGATTGATATCTGGACTTTGTTCCCCTATACCGTTGAGTACACCCGCAGATCTATAGTCAAAACCATAACTTGCATCTGTGTAACCTATTTCTCTTACGACCTCTCTTGCAATCTCTTGCATCGGGGCATAAGCAATTGTTTTTAGTTCTCCTGCAATAACACAAAAACCATTACTCAATAAGGTCTCACAAGCTACTCTAGCTTGAGGATCTTTTTCAATAATATAATCGAGTATGGCATCTGAGATTTGATCAGCCATTTTATCTGGATGACCTTCGGTGACCGATTCACTTGTAAAAATGTATTCGTTAGCCATTTTTTAATTCCTTGAAATGTTTGTTCACTGTCACTGAACTTAAAAAAAATATTCGAAATATCTTTTTTAAATCCAATTTCATATTGTAGGGGTTGAGTCCCGTCTCGACCCGTGGAAATCGTCCTGTTTCCCGGACAGACACGGGGGTCTGTCCCTACAATATTTTCTTAGCCAATTGCTCTGGTAAAAGTCCTAATGACTCTTCTACCAACTTTGTATTACCATACGTAATAAATGCATCATCATATTCAAATGTTGTCAATTCTACATGTTGTATCTTTTTTTGACTTAAAAGTTCAAGTATGGCTGAGCCTACACCTCCCTGTGCTGCAGAATCAGAGAATATAAACCATTTTTTATATACAGAAGAAAGAGAAACCAGCATCTCTTCATCTAAAGGTTTTACAAAACGTAAATCCAAAATGGCTACTTTTTTCTCCAGTACTTTTGCCGTCTGTTCCGCACGTCCAACACCATTGCCATAACCAATAAAGAGTATCTCTTCACCTTCTTGCAACAACACAGACTTTCCTAACTCATAGGCTGGACTTTCCCTGTCTTCTCCCAAAAATGCACCTCTAGGATATCTAAAAGCACAAGGATGTGTATACTCTTTGGCAAATGCCATACACAGTTTCATCGTTGTTTCATTATAGGGTGCCAACAAAGTCATATTGGGTATAGCACGCAAATAAGAAATGTCAAAAGCACCTTGATGAGTCTCTCCATCCTCTCCTACTATCCCCGCACGATCAAGAGCAAATGCTACTCCCAGATCCATCAAAGCAATATCATGGATCACCTGATCATATCCGCGCTGTAGAAATGTGGAGTAAATGGTACAAAATGGTTTAAATCCTTCTTTAGCAAGAGGCCCCATAGAAGTGACTGCGTGCTGTTCCGCAATAGCCACATCCCAAAAACGTTCAGGATACTTTTTCATAGCAGCGTTAAGTCCTGTGCCCGTGGGCATGGCAGCTGTTACACCTACCACTTTTTCATCTTTATCAGCCAATTCTACCAATGTTTCACTGTAAATAGCTGTGGCAGATTTTGCAGTATTTTTTTTAGATCCTAAACCTGTTTTAAGATCAAAAGCACTTACTCCGTGCCAGTGTTCTTTAGTCCCCTCGGCAAATTCATACCCTTTGCCTTTAATGGTCTGTGCATGAATAATAACCGGTTTACCTAAAACTTTAGCGACCTCCATCGTTTCGATCAATGATTTTATATCATGCCCGTCTACCGGACCGATGTATTCTATACCCATTTCTTCAAACAATATACCTGGAGTAATAAGCTTCAAAGATTCTTCAAACTTTTTTGCCATATATGTAGCACCCTCCGGCAAATGATCAAGTACTTTTTCTACTTTGCCTTTGAACTTTTGATAAAAAGAACCTGCCATCGATTGAGAAAGTAATTTACTGATGGCACCTATGGGTTTCGCGATACTCATTTCATTGTCATTAAGAATGATCACTACAGGGTATTTTTTGTCACCCAGTTCATTCAGTGCTTCATACACCATCCCAGCACTCATACCTCCATCACCAATAAATGCAACAGGTACTCTGTCCTCACCTTTAAGTGCTATAGCTTTCGCCGCACCTACTGCCAAAGAGATAGAAGTAGAACTATGTCCTGCTACATAGTAATCATACTTAGATTCTTTAGGTTTGGTATATCCACAGATGCCTCCAAACTGACGTAATGTATCAAATGTATCCCATCTTCCTGTCAAGAGTTTATGTGCATAAGCCTGATGGCTCACATCAAAGATAAAAGGGTCTTTTTCTACATTAAAAACCTTATGCATAGCTACAATCAAATCTGTCGCACCCATAGTGGAACTTAAGTGTCCACCATTTTTACTTACTGTGTCCAATATCTTTTGTCTGATATCTCCAGCTAAAGTGTTGAGTTCTTCTATAGTGTAAGCTCTTATGTCTATCATCTTCTTATTTCCCTAGTAAATATGCACTTAGTATTTTTTTTGTGAAAACTATCTGTGTATCATCATACGCTAGACCTAAATCGTCAGCTAAATTTCTTAGTTCTTTTTTCGTTACTTTTTTTATCATACTATGCTGGTCTTTATGTTGGGTAAAATCATCTAAAATAAAAGGGTTCACCTCTACTTCGTTTGCTTTTACTACCTCAACTTTTTTCAAGCGATCACTTCTAAAAAATGCTTAAAGAAAACATCATTTTGTTTTGCTGTCCCTATAGTGATTCTCATTGCATTCATACCATAAGAAGCAAGGTTTCGGATGATGACACCACGTTTCAGTAATTCATCAGCTATCTTTGTAGAATCCATACTTTCATCAAACAGATAGGTGATAAAGTTGGTATAACTCTCTATGTATTTAAATCCATGTTTCTCTGCAAAAGTTTCATAACGTTTTATCTGCTCCTGATGTAAGATTATTGACTCTGCTACAAAATCATCATCTTTACACGCTACTATGGCAGCCGCCAATGAAAGTGTAGAGATGTTAAAAGGAGGACGCATTTTATAAAGTTCATGAATAAGTTCTGCTTGAGCGATACCGTATCCTACCCGCATACCGCCTAACCCATACGCTTTTGAAAATGTACCAAGATAAATGACATTTTCAAACCCCATCAGATCATTTGGCGTTATAGCGTAATTCGCATCTTTTGCTGCAGCATATTCCATATACGCACCATCGACAACAACAAGTGTTTCTTTGTCTACAGCATTAATAATAGCTAGTACATCTTCCCTTCTTGTTGCATCACCGGTTGGATTGTTAGGTGTACAAAGATAGATAATTTTTGGTTTATGTGCTTTATAGGCTGCTATAAATTCATCGACTTTATGCTGGAAGCTTGGGGTCCGTATAATAGTTGCTCCCATTTGCTTCGAATAGATTTCATACATTGCAAAAGTTACCTGACTCATAAGAACACAACTGTTTTCGTCCAGAACAGCACGTGAAATGAATTCCAATACCTGATCAGATCCTGCTCCGATAATGATATTGTCACTTTTGACAGCATATTTGGAAGCAAGTGCAGCCTTAAGTTCAAACATACTGTCATCTGGATACAAATGTGCTTTGGTTGCATTTTCTATGATCACTTTGGCTACCAGCGGGTTTGTACCAATAGGGTTTTCATTTGAAGCCAGTTTTACTACATCTTTAGGATCGATACCAAATTCACGTACTACCAGTTCTATAGGTTTCCCTGCTTCGTACGTATTTATATTTTCTAATACTTTGTTAAATTTCATATTTCATACCTTATTCTCCCAAAGAAGTAAAACTCCTTTAAAATTTCTTGCACTTTTTGCTAAAATTTTATGCAGAAAATCACTAAATGATTTCTCGTAAAAGCTTCGTCTTTGACGAGAGTTATTGTTTTTATTAGACATCTTCTGTCTCTTTTACATACGAGCCCAATACTTTTATCTCATCTTTATGTTTGGCCAAAATAGGTTTGATGTTTGCATCGTCCTTATGTCCATGAAATTCAATAAAAAAGATAGACTGACCCCCGACTATATGTGATTTAATCTTGGTTAAATTGACATGAGCCTCTTCAAAATGATTCAGAAAATTTACCAAAGCACCCGGTTTATCGGAGAGTTTAACAAGCAAGGATGTTTTATCATTACCTGATGGTGCATTCTCAAAGTTTGAAATAATGAAAAAACGTGTTCTGTTGTTTGTATTATCTTCAATATTGTTAAACCGTATCGGCAGGTTATAAAGTTTAGCTGCAATAGAAGGACAAAGCGCTGCTGCTGTTTCATCTTTTAGCGCAAGTTTTGCTGCTTTTGCCGTAGATTCTACAGGAATCAGTTCCACTTCATCTAAACACAGATCCTGTAAAAAATTGAGACATTGTCCAAAAGCAATATCTTTAGAATAAATTTTTGTAATCTTCTTTATGTCTTCGCTGAGTGTGGCAAAAGACAAATGTACTTCTATCATCACTTCAGCAATGATTTTAAGATCATATTCATCTAAGCAGTTAATTGTATCGCTCACTATCCCATTTGAAGAATTTTCAATAGGGATCACACCAAATTTAGCTGTTCCTGTCTGCACTTCTCTAAAAACTCCTGTAATAGACTTTATAGGGATATAGGTACTCATTGCACCGAATTTACTCTCTGCTGCTTGGTGTGTAAAGCTTGCTTCCGGTCCCAAGTAAGCTACACCCTCAGGAAGTTCAAGGTTTCTAGCTACAGCAAACATTTCTAAAAAGAGTGCATCAATTGCAGCATCTGTCAACTTACCTTTGCTCTTTAGATTTTGACTTTTAAGACGATTAAGAATAGACTGTTCTCTCTCAGGACGATAGATCGGCGCACCGGTGGTATTTTTGATTTCCCCTACCTGATGTACCAACTCCATACGTTCATTGTAAAGCTTCAACAGTGTATCGTCCACATGGTCTATCTTGTGTCTCAAATCATCCAATGTCATAGCTATGCCTTTTACTGTTCTAAATATTCAAGCTCTAAACGTACTTGATCTTCGTAGGTTTCGCGTTTACGTATGAGTCTGTCTTTTCCGCCTTGCAAGGCAACTTCCGCAGGTTTTCCACGTGTATTATAGTTACTTGCCATTGTAAAACCATATGCACCGGCAGAATGGATAATGAGCAAGTCATTGTGTTCAAGTAGAGGCAGAGGTACATTTTTACCAAAAAAATCACCACTTTCACAGACTGGACCGACCACATCGGCAGGTAATTTTTCACCTTCTTTGTATACTGCTTCTATTTTATGATATGCATTATACAGACTTGGACGGATAAGGTCATTCATCGCACCGTCTACAATGACAAAACGTTTCCCGTCATTATTTTTTTCATACAATACTTTTGTAAAAAATGCACCTGCATTGGCTACCATATAGCGCCCAGGTTCACAAAGTAATGTCACATCAAGCCCTTTTGTTTCTGCAAAAATTACCTGTGTGTATACTTCAGGTGAAATAGTCACTTCATCGTCATACACTACACCTATTCCGCCGCCTACATCAAAGAATTTGATATCAATTTTAATAGCTTTGAGTGAACGTACCAGATCTGCTACAATACCGCATGCTTCACGTATAGGCTCCAACTTGGTCAACTGTGACCCGATATGAAAATGAATCCCTACAGGATTTAAAAATTCTGATTTGTTGGCATAAATATACATACGTTTTGCCATGTCTATCTCAACACCAAATTTATTTTCATGTAGTCCTGTTGAAATATAAGGATGCGTCTGAGGATCTATATTTGGATTGACACGTATAGAAATACGTGCTTCTTTACCTAACTCCTTAGCAACCATCTCCACACGTTTCATCTCAGATTCACTCTCTAAATTCAGAAGTAGAATATCTTGTTCGAGTGCTTCACGTATCTCATCATCACGCTTTCCTACACCAGAAAAAATAATCTTATATTTATCTACTCCTGCAGAAAGTGCACGTTTGACCTCACCAATACTCACACAATCAGCACCTGCACCAAGTTTAGCCAAGTGTGCGATAACAGAAAGGTTTGAGTTTGCTTTTACTGCATAGTTTATGATAGATTTTTTACCCGAAAAAGCATCTTTTAGCGCGGTATATCTATTTTCAATATAATCAAAATCATAAATATACAAAGGCGTACCATATTTGTTTGCCAATGCATTATAATCAATATCCATGTATACTATCCTCATTGCTCAATACTGTGAGTCTATTTTAAGGTGATTTTATCTAAAAGTTAATTAAAAGGCACACTTAAAGTGCTGCGGGGATGTCAGACAAGGCTTTTTTCATCTGTAAAATATACGTAAATTGCATAAGACCATAAAAGTACTATAGGTAATACAGCCGTTAATTCAGGTATTAAAACACCATTTGATCCCATTTGACTCAACCCAAACAGGACACCCCATAACATAAATGTTGCAGCCAGAGAAAGTGCAATAACAGCACCTATGTTCATCATTCTGGCATGAAAAGGGAGTTTGAAAAATAAAATAAGTAAAAAAGCTATTGAAAAAAGTGGTATGACTACCTTATCATACAATGCCGCCCTGATTTTATCTGAGTTTAGGTTTTGTTTATTTAGCAATTTCCATGTCGTATAGGCATCAATAATATTTAATGCCTTACCTTCATAAAGTGATTCTATGATTTTAGGTTTATAGCCCTCTAATGTCTCTATACTCTCTTTATGTTCCACAGTATATCTTTTCAACTCATCTTTTTCATAAATATGTGTTTTCAACGTAGCGTCATATGCAGTCCATTTTTCGCCATCAAATTTCGCTATAGGTGCCTTTATCGTATAGCGTACCTGATACCCCTCTACTTTGAAAATAGTAATATCTTCTATCTTTTTTTCTATAGGATCGAGCTTGTTGATATACACAAAAGTATCATTATACTTGAAAAAAAGGTCATTTACATCATAGGCATTCATTTCATTTTTAAGAAGAAATTCTGCCTTGTCTTTTGCATAAGAAAATTCTGTGGTATTTAATGTTAAAAAAATGAGATATGTTAGTGATGCTACTGTAAACAAGGGTAGGAAAAGTCTTTTTTTATCATATCCGAATGCATGAAATGCACCCATCGTATTATTTTTCACCAGTGAGAGTTTCGTCATAATAAGTGCAAAAATAATAGCTAAAGGGTAAAGTAACCCTAATGCCTCTTGCCACATGTAAAAGATGTAAAGTACTTGATAATTCGAAGTTACACTCAATTCCTGTGCATGTTGAAAATAATCAATCGCAGCAAAAGAAAAAGATAAACCAAACAATACTGCCAGTAGATTTTTAATATACAGTTTAGCTATATACGTAAAGTGTAACGAAGGATTAAATAGGCTCATGCACTTAAACCTTCTATAGATTTCAGGCTGAACTTTGACTTAACTTCATTTAGCTCATCAGTAAGCAAGTGTTTACATGCCTTTGTCACATGTGCTATTAAACGATCTAGCATCGGTATTTCATCTTGGGAAAAATCATGTAATACATAATCTGCTACTTGTGACTTGCGCTCTGGCTTGCCCACACCTATTCTTACACGTAAATACTCTTTTGTAATATGTACATCTAACGATTTCAGTCCATTATGCCCACCATGACCACCACCTCTTTTAAAACGTACCGTACCAAAAGGCAGATCAATATCATCATGTATCACAATAATATCTTCGAGTTCTACTTTGAAAAAATGTTTAACAGGCTGTACAGATTTACCTGAAAGATTCATAAATGTTGTAGGTTTTAAAAAAAGTGAATTGGCCGCGCGATAAAGCTTGCCTTGAAAAGAAGTTTTGGAAATGTCTCTGGCTTTAGCGTCATCAACAAGTTTGTCGATGACTTTAAAACCGATATTGTGCCGTGTGCTTTCGTATTGTGATCCTGGATTACCTAGACCTACGAAAAGTATCACGACTGTGCTTTCATGCTTAGTTTATTTAGCTTTGATTACACCACAGATAGCAACATCTGGTCTGTCCATCATTTTACAATTTGCTGGTACTTCAATAGCTTTCACAAGGAGAGATTGATCTCTGTCTAGTGGTTCAACATTAAGATCAAAGTTTACCGGCATATTTTCGATAGCTCCTCTTACTTTCAATCTCTTTTTAGATATAACAAGTACACCTTTGTTTTTAATACCAATCGGTGTTCCATGAGTAACTACTGGTATAAGGAAGTTTGTTACTTGACCTGGAATTGCTACTCTTAAATCTACATGCAGTACCTCACCATTTACAGGATGCATTTGATATTCTTGGATAAATACATTAAGTTCTTTATCGCCAACTTTAACGGGAAATGTAAGTGCCTCTTTATTTCTTACTACTCTTACAAATTCACCACGTTTAAATGCTACATTGATATTTTCAACGCCATTTGCATAAATGTTTGCGATTAGATAACCATCTCTTTTAAGCTGCTTTGCATTACGCTTACCGATACTCTCTCTAACGATACCTTCTAACATATCTGTCCTTTATTACATTGTATGATTTTTTTACTCAATCAATTGCTTCATTTAGTAAATTAGACGCGAATTATACCCAGTTTGTATTAAATTATACTTCATCCGATTTAAAGTCAAAGGAATCCATGTCTCTTTCATTTGCTAATTCATCGACAATCGCACCTTTTCCAACACCTTGCATTTTAAGCTTCATATCTGCTGGGTTTGTAGCATATTCAAGTGCTACTTCTCCCGTAATTACATTTTCACGTAAAAGATCCAACAAGGCCTGATCAAAAGTTTGTGTCCCGTAAATCTCTTTTCCATCAAAAAGTGCATCAAAGATCTCAGCATCACGACTTTCTGCGATGAGTTGTTCGATTCTTGCCGTTTTTTTAAGAACTTCAACCGCCGCAATCCTTCCTCCCCGCTTGGCAGGAACAAGTCTTTGAGAGATCACCCCTTCAAGTACAGAAGCCAAAGATGTACGAACACGGTTTTGCTCCTCATTGGAAAACATACCGACGATTCTGTCTATTGTCTCTTTTGCATCCAATGTATGCAGTGTTGAAAAGACAAGGTGCCCTGTATTAGCCGCATGAAGAGCGATATCAATCGTCTCCAAATCCCTCATTTCCCCAACAAGTATAATATCTGGATCTTCCCTCAGTGCTGCTCTTAGTGCATCAGTAAACGAGTGTGTATCCTGACCTATTCCCCTTTGGTTGACCAAACAACCCCTATCTTTGTGTACAAATTCTATAGGATCTTCAATCGTGATAATATGTTTTTTTTCTTCTCTATTTATCTTATCAAGTATGGCTGCCAAAGTTGTAGACTTACCAGAACCCGTGACTCCTGTAACAAGAATAAGCCCTCTTTGTATCTCTGTAAATGTTTTAACAATAGACGGCAAATTGAGTTCATCCAATGTCAATATTTTCACCGGAATAAAACGAAAAACAGCACTTAATCCATCCATTTGATAAAAAAAGTTCACACGAAATCTATTTTCACTATCCAATACATAGGAAAAGTCCAGGCTTTGGTCTGTCTTTAATTTTTCATACTGATTTGCTGTAGTGATTTCCTGAACTAACTTATCCATCATTTCTGCACTCAGAACATCACTCCCAAGTATTTTCAATACACCATCTATACGTACTCTGACTTGTGAATTTGCCTTAAGATGAAGGTCACTTCCACTATTGCTAATCATTGTTTTAAGATATAGTTTAAGTTTTTCTTCCATGATTATCCCTTTGGGGTGTTATTTATTTTAGACTGGAAAGCATCTCTTGAAATGCTTTTTCAAATGCTTCAAGCCCCTCTTTTAAAAGCTGTTTATACACTTCTTCCATATCAAACCCATTATCGGCTAATTTTGTAAAATAACCATTAATGTCACTTTCTTCCAAAGGGAATTTAGGTGCTGGTGTTTTCTTGGTGATGAATGCTTCTATTGTTAAGAGTGGTGCGGTATTGACTGAGTGAGGAGCAAGTAGTTCTCTCATATAATAATCTGCTGGTAAACCATCACCTTTTACTCCTGTACTTGCAAAAAGTGTACGAATACTAGGGGTATGGTTTGCTTCGACAAGATTGTAAATCTTTGCAGCATTATAGATACCTGTTTTGGAAACGACTATACCCTCTTTTTCCAAATCTGCATCAAGCAATCTATCGAAACGGCTTACAAAAACAGAGATCACCGCTTCTGCTCTTATCCCACCATCTTTTTCAAAACAATCCAAACCTTTTTTCATAGCCTTAAGGGATTTTTGTGTTTGCTTAGGGGAGAAGATAAGTGTAGCATTTACAGAGATACCTGTACTTAAAAGTTCTGCCATAGCATTATATCCTGCTTCTGTTGCAGGTACTTTTACCATGACGTTAGGCTCACCGATAGCTGCAAAGAGTCTTTTACCTTCTGCAATGGTCCCTTCAGTATCATTAGAAAGAAAAGGATCAACTTCTATAGAGATATAACCATCATTTCCCTCATCATACAGAGGTCTCAATGCTTGTGCAGCGGTACGAATATCTTCTATAGCAAGTGCTTCATATTTCTCTTTTGGACTTTTACCTGAAAGAGAAGCAAGTTGATCCTTGTATGCAGGAGATGTGGTAATCGCAGAAGCAAAAATTGATGGATTACTTGTAGCCCCATTAATCACACCTTTTTCAATCAATGTTGAAAAATCATTTTTAAGAAAATCTCTCTCTATAAAATCCAACCATAATGAGAATCCTATCTCTCTATTTACCATCTTCATACTCCCATTTGAAATGCTGCCATGAACCAAAATCAGTAGGTTTTTCAAGTGCCTTTTCCAGTGCATCAAGAAAGATATCTCTCTCAACCACTTCAGCTCCTAAACCTAACATATGATCTGTTTTCATCTGACAATCTATAAAATCATAGCTTTTACTGCCTAAAACGTCACTGAGTGCTTTAAAAGCAACCTTTGATGCATCGGAGACCAAAGAGAACATTGACTCACCAAAAAAAGTTTTTCCCATTGAAATACCATAGAGACCCCCTACAAGTTTTTCTTCTTTATAAACTTCCACACTATGTGCAAACCCCTCTTCATGTAGGCGTATAAAGGCTTCCTCTATATCGTTGACAATCCAAGAGCTTTCTTGACCTTCTCTGTACACAGTTGCACAATGTTTGATAACATCCGAAAATCTTTCATCAAAAGTAACGCTGAATTTGCCAGAACGCAATACCCTTCTAAATGATTTTCGTATCTTAAAATTATCGGGGTAAAGTAGAAGACGCGGATTAGGTGACCACCAAAGTATAGGATCACCTTGACTATACCATGGGAATATTCCTTTTTTATATGCCGTAAGCAGTCTATGAGAACTGAGATCTCCTCCATACGCAAGAAGCCCTTCATCTGAAGCTAAACACGGGCTGGGAAATGCTGAAGAATACTTACTAAGTGGAGGGATAAAATAATTATCCTCATCAAACATAGAAGCCATAGTTACCCTCTATTTGTCATCCTCGTGTTTAACACGGGGATCCACAGGTGACTGAGTCTATATAATTTTGTAGATTCCGTTTCAAGCATGAAATGACGTTCATTACTCACTTATTTTCCTTCAAAATCAAACTGTAATTTTTCATTTTTGTAGTTCACTTTCACAGAACCGCCTTTTTGAAGTTTACCAAAAAGTATCTCGTCCGTCAGTGCTTCTTTGACTTTTGCATCTATAACACGAGCGATATGTCTAGCGCCATAACGTTCATCATACCCTTCTTTGGCCAAATACTCTTTGGCTTTTTTACCTAAGGTCACTTTAACTTTTTTAGGTTTAAGTAATAGGTTTAATTTATCTAGCTCTCTATCAACAATGGTAACAAGTACATCCAATGAAAGTGTATTAAACTCAATCGTAGCACTGAGGCGGTTTCTAAATTCCGGAGAGAAGAAAGCGGCCAATGCTTTATCTGTTTTCATCGAAGTATCTTTATTGAAGCCCATGACATTGGCTTCTTTGGTCCCTATGTTTGATGTCATGATGAGTATCACATTCTTAAAGTCAGAGACCACACCATTGTTATCTGTCAACTTTGCCCCATCCATCACTTGAAGCAAAATGTTCATGATATCTGGATGTGCTTTTTCTACCTCATCAAGAAGCAAGACGGTATGCGGATGTTTTTTGATTACCTCAGTAAGTAACCCGCCTTGTTCATACCCTATGTACCCTGGAGGTGCCCCAACCAATCGGCTGATGGTATGCGGTTCCATGTACTCACTCATATCCAATCTCTCAAAATGCACATGCATCGTTTTGGCAAGCTGTGTTGCAAGTGCCGTTTTACCTACACCTGTAGGACCTACAAACAAAAAGCTTCCTATAGGTCTATTCTCAGCATTAAGCCCAGCATACGAACGTTTGATAGCCGTTGCCAATGCTCTTATGGCTTCATCTTGTCCGATGATATGTGCAGCTAAGTCTTTCTCTAATGATTTAAGTTTTTTTGTATTATCCGTCCCAATGACCATAGAAGGAAGTTTCATGATCTTCGCTACACTCTCTTCAATGTTTTTAGGTTTGACAGTCACACCCTCTTCTCCTCTAAGCATAAAATGCGCACCTACCTCATCGATGATATCCATCGCTTTATCTGGTAAAAACCTGTCATGCAAATACTTTACAGAAAGGTCAATAGCCGACTGGAGTGCGGCGTCTGTAAATGTGATGTTATGGTATGTTTCATACTTGTGTTTGATCCCTTTTAATATGGTCATAGTATCTTCAATGCTTGGCTCTTCGACGTCTATCTTTGCAAATCTACGGCTAAGTGCCTTGTCTTTATCAAAAAAGTTTCTGAACTCTGCATAGGTTGTTGCGCCAATACACTTTAGGTCACCACGTGCAAGTGCAGGCTTAAGTAAGTTAGAAGCATCCATGCTTCCTCCACTCGTTGCACCTGCTCCTACCATAGTATGGATCTCATCTATGAACAATATCGCATCATCTTGTTCTGTCAGCTCCTGAATGATCCCCTTGAGACGCTTCTCAAAATCACCTCGGTATTTTGTTCCTGCAATCAACGCACCCATGTCTAACGCAAAGACTTTTGAACCTTTGAGTATATCCGGAACATCACCCTCAGAGATTTTAAGTGCCAACCCTTCAGCGATAGCTGTCTTACCAACTCCTGGTTCACCTACAAGCAGAGGGTTATTTTTCTTACGACGACACAATGTTTGCATGACACGTTCTATCTCTTCTAGACGTCCTACTACCGGGTCTATTTTTCCTGTTTTGGCCAGGGATACAAGTTCCATAGTAAACTGATCTAAAAGTGTCTCTTCTTCTTTCTTCTCTTCTGTAGTATATTGTGCTTTATCGTAGCGATGAGAGATAACTTCAAGTAGATCTACCCGTGATATGCCCTCTTTTTTCATCAAATATACTGCATATGAATGTTCTTGCATAAAGATCGCTGCTATCATGTCCCCTGTACTGGCTTCTGTTCTTCCAGAACTGTGAATATGTGTCATCATGTCATTTATAGCACGAGAGAGTGCTACAGTTTCAAAAGGTTCTACAGCTTCTTTCAATGCAGGAATTGTCTTTGTGATATGCTCGACGATGCCTGCCTCCAGTACCTTAATGTCTGCGTTAAGTATAGACAGTATCTCATGACCTGCTTCACTTTTTACAATAGCCAAGAATACATGTTCTACCGTTAAATATTCATGTCTGTTCTCTTTAGCGTACCCAACGGCTTGTTTAAATACATCGTTTAGTGCGATACTAATCATGTTAATTGTCCTTCGTTATTTTCAAAGTGAATTATCACTTGAGTCTTCTGCTGACAAGCATCTAAAATGCAGTGTAAGCGAAGTCCTAAATGCTGAGTCATAAAAAACTTCAGCGTTGCGTAGCAACGCATGACTTTGACATTCATGCGTCCTCTTCTATCGTAGCAAGTAAGGGAAATTCATTTTGCTTTGCCCGTTGCTTGACTTGCTGTGCTTTGGTTTGTGCTATTTCAAAGCTATACACACCACATACGGCTTTATCTTTTTCATGTATTTGCAGCATGATTTTCTCAGCCTGTGCAAGTGTCTTATGAAAAATGTCTATAAGCACTCCCACAACAAAATCCATACTCGTATAATCATCATTATGCAGTAATACTTTGTACATCTGCGGTTCTTGTAACTCTAGAGATAACTCTAACTCTTCTTCAAACTTTGGCATATTATGTTAAAATCCTCATTAATTATTCTATTACTATTATACAAAAAAAACGGAGAAATGCAAGTGCAATCACTTTTCATCACTGCTACTGGTACAAACGTGGGGAAAACACACACCACAGTTCAACTCATTGAAGCCTTTGCTTCCAAGGATTTGGCTGTGGGTGTATTTAAACCTATCGAAACAGGTGTAAGTACTATACCACATGATGCTAGTTTACTCCTAAAAGTTTGCCAGAAGGTAAACAAGAATTTCAAAGACTTGAGCGCAAAAGAGATCACAGCTTACACTTTCCCTCTTCCTGCAGCTCCCTTTTGTGCAGACACACACAAAGAGATAGTCATAGACAAGATCATAGAAAAATACCAAGAACTTTCTCTACTCTGCGACATACTTTTAGTCGAGGGTGCCGGTGGTCTCATGGTACCTATTACTAAGGATTTTATGATGATAGATTTGGCTAAAAAATTAGAAGCCAAAATACTCTTGGTCACACCTAGCAGATTAGGATGTATCAATGATACTTTACTCTCTATTGACATGTTAAAATCTCATAACATTGAGTTTGAGTGGTGTGTGAATTTGTTTGAGGACAAGGAAACTTTTGATGAAGCGACCAAGCCTTTTTATGATAAAATCTTCCCTGATTGGTGGAGTGTTGAACACGGCATAAAAAGGTTTACTAGCACCTATTAGCTTTGATACTCCACACCATAAATGAGGTGGATTCTTCATCCATAGCCTAAACAGCTATTTTAAGTGAAGAATTTAAAGTCGGACATACCCTGCCTAAACTATATGTACTTAAATCAGCGTTTAATACTTGGTTTTCGTATTAATTTAACGCTGGTTAGATTTTATTGTCTTTTGCGGGAATAGGGTAAAAATATGTCAAATTGTCATGTTTTTACAGGGACGCTGTTAACCACCACTTAAAAGTGGTGGTTTTACGCTACGATTTGATAATTACAAAATTATTATGGATTCTCATATTCAGTATGAGAATGACGAAGGATTTAGACCTATGCAACACCTAGTAGATACAAACAATTTTTCTGACACACAAATACAACAATTACTTCATGATGCTAAAACCTTTAAAGCACAACGTCCATCTCAACTTCTAAGAGATAAACTTCTTATCACTCTTTTCTTTGAAAATTCTACGCGTACACGCTCTTCTTTTGAGGTGGCAGCCAAGCGACTGGGTGCTGCGGTAGTACATCTTGACCCGGGTAAAAGTTCTACCAATAAGGGGGAATCTTTAAAAGACACCTTTGCGAACCTTTGTGAAATGGAACCTGATGGGGTCATCATCCGTCATTCTGCAAATGATGCACCACAATTATTGGCTGATATGCAGATGACTTCAGTCATCAATGCAGGAGCAGGCAACTACGCACACCCTACCCAAGCGCTACTTGACCTTTTTACTATGCTCGAACATTTCAATGGTGACATTCAAGGTAAGACCATTGCTATCGTAGGTGACATTGTGAGTTCCCGAGTGGCCAGTTCCGGTATCCGTCTGCTTACGCGTATGGGGTTGAACGTCATTTTGGTTGCACCAAAACCATTTATGCCTGAAAGCGATCTACCTCAATTTGAAAAACTTGAAGATGTTCTGGACAAAGTAGATGTGGTCATGTCTCTTAGAGCACAATTAGAACGTCATGCTGCACCTATCTTTGATGATTATGCTGAGTATGCGAAACACTACTGCATAAACCATGAGCGTTTGGGAGATAAAGACATCTTAGTGCTTCACCCTGGTCCCGTGATGCGAAACATAGACATCTCTGATGCCATGCTTGAAGATACACGATGCAAAGTCCTTGAACAGGTCAAAAATGGTGTTTATATACGTATGGCTATACTTAAACTTTTACTTTTGGATTCGTAAAGATCTTATGCAATGGCTTAATGAAAAAGAAGGTTTTGAGGAAATAGACAAACTTTCACGTGCACGTACCCCTTTTCTTTTTATTAGCTCTTTTGATGGTAAAAAAATCTTTGCCAAGCCACTCGAGAAACTCGATGATGACATTTTCTATAAATTGGAAGATTGGCGTAATTACCCTATGGAAAAACGTACAAAAGCGTTTACATTCTCCAAATTTCCTGTTGATTTCAACACTTACAATAAAACATTCAATACTGTACTCGAAGAGATACGCTCAGGTAATACTTATTTACTGAATCTCACATTCAGAACACCTGTAGAGAGTAGTTTCACCCTCAAAGAAATCTTTACCTATGCCAGAGCAAAGTTTAAACTTTATTTTAAAGATGAGTTTATCTGCTTCTCTCCAGAACGTTTTGTAGAGATAAAAAACAACACCCTAGCCACATACCCTATGAAGGGAACCATAGATGCCCACCTGCCTCACGCAAAAGAAACGATCTTGACTGACCAAAAAGAGATGGCAGAACATGTCATGATCGTAGACCTCATGCGTAACGATCTTGGTATTATCGGTTCAGAAGTAAAGGTCGAGAAATTTCGTTATATTGAGAAGATAAAAGCTGGCGAAAAAGAACTGCTACAAGTGAGCTCTAAGATCACAGCAACACTTCCTGATGACTGGAAAGATAACTTAGGAACACTACTCAGTCAAATACTTCCTGCAGGCTCCATTTCCGGGACACCTAAAAAAAGTACTCTGAACATCATCAACTCTGTAGAAAATTTTGATAGAGGATTTTATACAGGAGTGTTTGGTGTTTTTGATGGGGAGTCTCTACGTTCCGGGGTTATGATACGTTTCATCGAAAATGAAAATGGCAAGTTTTTTTACAAAAGTGGTGGAGGCATCACTATAGACTCTGATGCGAAAAATGAATATGAAGAACTGATAGACAAGATTTATTTGCCATTTTAACAAAAATACTGTAAACTATTTTATAAAATTTTAGAGAGGTCCCCATGTCTAAGTCTAAACTATTTTCAAGTATCCTATTTTCTTTTTTCCTACTCTTTCACATTACAGCCATAGCAGAAGAAGAAACAGCACCCGAAGAAACAAATATAGAAGCGCAGGAGGTACAAGAGAGTGAAGCCCCTGAAAAGACAGAATCTACAGAAGAAAATAATAAACAAGAAATCAAAGCAGAAGTGATTGAAGAAAAAAAAGAAAAAATTGAACCTGACGAAGCGCCTTCTAATGCAGAGAAAGAAGCACAAGCAGCCGAAGAAGCCGAGTTACGTGAAGCAGGTTTCTTTGAGGAACCTGTTACAGAATAGAAGCTAACGGCATCCTCTCTCTGGTCTGTGTGTCCATGTATATGCTAAGTCATCCTTTACTTTAGAAAAATAAAGCTTTCCCGAATCTCTCCACGGATCTATAATGATGCCCTCTTTCACTTTTCCACCTTTCTCTACTACAACCAAAGCATTATGTTCAAAAAAATATTCCCCTATATTCGCACCAACCAAATGAAATTCAAAATTAGCATATTTATTCTGAGACAGATAGGCATATAAGGCATCACTCCAATGGTAACAAAGTCCTTTTTCACGTATCCCCACGGTAACTAAAAAATTATGAAATTTGGGAGGGGAAATGAGCTCAAACTCTTTTGTCAATTGCTGTGTTTTGTGAAAAATATCTTGGGAGAGATGCATCGCTTCTTTTTGTGTAATACTGCTATCTAATGACTGCAACAGAAGTGAGAGTTGTGTCATCTTTGTTTGTGATACCTGAGGTAATGTAACCATACATCCCACAAAAAGAAAAGAGAGAATGAAAAGCTTAAAAGAATGTTTGAGCATACTGATCAGGAAGGTATGATGCAATGGCTATAATAAGCAGTACCATCGCAGTACTGTATGCCAAAATCAATTTTGGATTTTTAGAGAGTACATACCCACCGATAAATCCTACTATAAGTCCTCCAATATGGGCACTTACATCAACTGAAGGTATAGAAAACCCTATCACTAGGTTAATAGCGATGATGATACCAAAGTCTTTCATGAATGCTTTACTGTGTGAAGCTATCTTCTCTCTATGAGCCAAGAAAAACCCTGCCAAGGCACCAAAGACACCAAATATAGCTCCGGATGCGCCTACCCCTACACTAACCGGATGCATATACAGAGATATAAGTCCACCGATAAGACCAGAAAAAAAGTAAATACTCAAGTAAGACTTCGTATCAAAGTATATTTCTGCCCCACGTCCTATAAGATAGAGAGAAAACATATTCATAAGTAAATGGGTCATTCCAGCATGCAGGAACATCGCAGTAAATAGTCTCCACCACTCACCCTTAAGTACAGTCAATGGGCCAAATAGTGCACCCATGTCTACAAGAGTCTGCATATCCATATCTACAAGACTTCGACTAAAAAATGCAGAAAAAAGATAGACTATACTACTAAATGCTATCAATGTATACGTAAGGGTATAACGTTTGATGTCAGCCTTCATAGATACTAAATGATTGCCTCGGCAAAGATCACTCCATCTATACCACCTCTTGCAATTTTATTTATCTCTTTGTCACTATGGATGAGGACCAGAATGCGCGTATCAAAGAGATACTCTTGTGCTATAGGCTGAATCATCAGAGCATCATCCTCTTCACATATGATATACTTCGCGCCTAATGCATTGGCAAAAAGTGCATCTTCTAATGTATTTACCACGACTGCAAAAGAGATTGCATTGGCCTGGCAGTGTACAGCGTACTCATGCGAATTAGCTATGGGCTCAAGTAACATGATGTCACCTGATTCACTATCCGCAATGCCGTCTATAGAAAATACTTTAAGAAAACGATTACTTTTTATCCATGGGTGTCCAATAATTATCATGATTGTTCCTTTTTTATTAATTGCTTACACTAACGCTATATTTCCTTACGATTCAGTATTTAGTGCTTCATTGCACTGCATTTTAATGCTTGTCAGCAGGAAGCTCATAGCGTTAGTACTATTTTATTTATGGTGTACATTCAGTAGAACAGTAATACTTACCGCTTACTATAATACTCTCTTTAACAGTGACATAGGTATGGCATGTTGTACATTCCACAAGTGTATCATCATCTAACTTTTTTTCATATTGGTTTTTCCCAAACGTGGGGAGTCTCCCTCCAAAAAATTTATAGATAAGCACTCCTACTGCAGCAAAAATAAGTAGTTTTATAATCATTTATTATTTCCTATTTAACGTCTCATGCAATATGACAAAGCCCATATTGTATTCAATCACTAAAGCTTCACCTTTGGTGAGAAAGAGTCAATATCCTTCTTAATATAAAGATAGTTACGTTGGTTTTTTTGTACTATATCATATCTTAGCTGATGTTGTACATCTTCTATCTCATCAAATACACGAGACCCTTTATAAAAAAGATACTCCGTATGTGCATCGCTTATCTTGTTAGTCAACTCTAAAAGTAGTTTCGTATTGGTTACGGCGCGCGAAGTAATAAGATCAAAAGCTTCATGTTCCACGGCTTCAACTCTTTTTGCTTCCACTCTGACATTGGGAAGTTCTAAGTCGATGACTGCATACTTTAAAAAAGAAACACGTTTTTTTAGTGGTTCGGCTAATACTACCTTGGTATCAGGTAATACTATCGCAAGTACAAGTCCGGGAAAGCCTGCACCTGTTCCTACATCTAACAGTGTTTTTGGTTTTTCTATAAAAGTCAAAGGATAAAGTGAATCCACTATGTTGATATAAATCGCATCTATTGTTTTAGCACCTGTAAGGTTGTGGATCTGGTTCCACTCATTCAAAAGTGATGCAAACCCCTCTAAATTAACGATGATTTTGCTCTCAAAATGTATGCCCTCAACCTCTAAATATTGTGATAAATTCATATTAGAGCAAATGTCCCATCTGTTCTTTTTTAACTTTCAAATAATTTTTATTATAAGGATTTGAAGTAATTTGTATAGGTAAGCGTTCTACTATCTTTATGCTGCCTAGACTCTCTATCTTCTTGGGATTATTGGTCAGCAATTTTAGCTTTGTAATCCCAAAATGCTTTAAAATAAACTCAACCACTTCGTATGTACGTTCATCTGCTTTAAACCCTAACTGATGGTTTGCCGCTACAGTATCCAGTCCTGTATCTTGGAGGGCATAGGCATTTACTTTATTCAATAACCCAATATTGCGCCCTTCTTGACGATGATAAATAATCATTCCGCCCTCTTTTCCGATGAGTGCCTGTGCAAAATGAAGCTGTTCTCCGCAGTCACACTTTATTGAGCCCAGTGCATCACCAGTCAAACATTCAGAGTGCACACGAACGATAGGCTCATCCGATAAATTATCGGTAAAAAGGACCAAATGTTCTTTCCCCTCACCTTCTTTAAAAACTTGTATTTTAAACATGCCATATTTGGTTGGTAAAGTAGCGATTTTTGATATATCTATATTATTCATGTCGAGATTATACTTTAAGAATCAACAATTAATAATTAATAATCAATAATTAGTGTAAAATACTTTAAATCCAAAGACTTTATGAGGAATAATATATGTTTGCACGTTTTAGAAGAAAAAGAATTAACCCCGTTTTAAGAGACTTACTCCAGGAGACACACCTCCATGTCAATGACTTTATCTACCCACTTTTTGCAAAAAGTGGTGTAGGTATCAAAGAAGAAGTAGGCTCTATGCCTGGTGTATTTCAAATGAGCATCGATGAAATAGTCAAAGAGTGTGACACATTAAAAGAACTTGGTATCTACTCCATCATCCTTTTCGGTATTCCCCAGACTAAAGACTCTGTAGGATCTGACGCCATGTGTGAACACGGTATCATCGCACAAGCAGTACGCGCGGTCAAAGCCGCACAGCCTGACATGTTTGTCACAACAGACCTTTGTTTTTGTGAGTATACAGACCATGGACATTGTGGAGTAATGGATCCCGTACTGCTTACAGTTGATAATGACATTACGATTGACAACCTAGCGGCACAGGCCGTTGTCCATGCCAAAGCAGGTGTTGACATGATAGCCCCTTCAGGCATGATGGACGGGATGATCACGGCTATACGTGCCGGTCTGGATTCTGCAGGATTTGTAAACCTTCCTATCATGTCCTACTCTACCAAATTTGCTTCAGCATATTATGGACCTTTTCGTGATGTAGCTGAGTCTAGTCCAAGCTTTGGAGATAGAAGAAGTTATCAGATGAACCCTGCTAACAGAAATGAAGCTATACAAGAGAGTATAGAAGATGAAAAAGAGGGTGCAGATATCCTGATGGTTAAACCTGCATTAGCATACCTGGACATCGTAAGAGATGTGAAAAACAACACCTCTCTTCCGCTTGCTGTGTACAATGTAAGCGGTGAATACTCCATGCTCAAAATGGCAGCAAAAGCCGGTGTGATAGACTACGATAAAGTCATGATGGAAACGCTCATGTCATTTAAGCGTGCCGGTGCAGATATCATCATCACCTATCATGCAAAAGAAGCAGCACTTTTACTTCAGAAATAATCTAACTATTCTTCTTGCACTTACCTCAAAAAGTGCGAGTTTCTACAACTTTCAACCCTTTTATGGTAGAATTATTCTTTCTTAACTTCTATGACGTTTTTTGAGCAAAGCTCAAAAAACTACGCTAACGCTAAGTTGCACCTAAAGATATTTCCTTCGGTCGCTTTAGCAGTTGGCCTATGCAACCGGTTGCATTTATACACGATAAGAAATGTTATAAATTAGGACATAAAATGAGACACTTTTTGACACTCAAAGATTTTACCAAAGATGAAATCCTAGAGATGATAACATTAGCACAGAAGATAAAAGCACAAACAAAGCAACGCAAGTTTGTACCTTACATGGAACACCAAACGCTGGGAATGATCTTTGAAAAGAGTTCTACGCGTACACGCGTGAGCTTTGAGACAGGCATCTACCAGCTTGGTGGCATAGGACTGTTTCTCTCTTCTAGCGACATACAGCTAGGACGCGGTGAACCGATGAAAGATACCGCTCGTGTCATAAGCCGCATGGTAGACATGGTAATGATACGTACCTTCGAACAGTCAAAACTTGAAGAGTTTGCGAACTATTCCAAGGTGCCTGTCATCAATGGGCTTACTGACTCCTACCACCCCGTCCAACTCATGACTGACTATCTCACCATGATAGAAAACGGTAAAGACAAAAACCCCATAGTAGCCTATGTCGGGGATGGAAACAACATGACCCACTCATGGCTTATGCTTGCGGCTAAACTTGGATTTGAACTTAGGGTGGCTACACCTAAAGGGTATGAATGTGATGAAGAGATCGTAAAAGATGCTCTTGAAACAGCCAAAATGAGTGGTGCCAAGATCACCTTTGGCAACGACCCTAAAGAAGCAGTCAAAGGGTGTGATGTAGTCACCACTGACACTTGGGTTTCGATGGGACAGGAAGATGAAAAAGAAGAACGCAATCGCGTATTTGACGGCTATATGGTAGATAAATCCATGATGGCTCTGGCAAAATCTGATGCTATCTTCTTGCACTGCCTGCCTGCCTACAGAGGCTATGAAGTAAGCGAAGAGACATTTGAAAAACATGCAGAAGTCATCTTTAGTGAAGCAGAAAACCGACTACATGCACAAAAAGGTATTATGGTATGGCTGGACACAAAGCGTAATGAGGAATTAGAAATTAGAAATTAGAAATTACATTGATATACAATGTTTTACTATTTTCTTAACATATATTCAAACCAGTAAGCAATTTGTACACATATATCAATACAAATCGCTTGCGTTTTTTTCTTTTTTGGTTACTTTTTCACCCTCAAGGGTGAAAAAGTAACAAGAGAAACAAAAGACACAAAAGACACAGAAGAAGTCAACTCTTCAAAAGGAAAACCATTGAGTAACATAGATTTCGAAAAATTCAGCAAATATTCCAAATCAGGACCAAGATACACATCTTATCCTACAGCCTTAGAATTTAATGATGATTTTAAATATAATGACTATATACACTACCTGGAAAACTCGAAAGAGAAACTTTCTCTATATGTACATTTACCATTCTGTAGGTCAGCATGTTATTTCTGTGGGTGTAATGTTATATTTACCTCTAAAGAAGAGAAACTCTCTGCGTATATAGAATACTTAAAAAAAGAAATTGACCTTTTGGCTGAACATATCGACACCTCTCGTGAAGTCATACAGTTTCACTTTGGTGGCGGTACACCAACTTACTACAAAGCCTTTGAACTTGACGAGATAGTCACCTACATCAAATCTAAGTTTCCAAATTGGAGTAAAGAAGCTGAAGTAAGTTGTGAAATAGATCCTCGTTTCTTTAATGAAGACCAAATGAAAGTCTTCCAGAAGCATGGGTTTAACCGCATTTCTTTTGGTGTACAGGATTTGGAGGAGCAAGTCCAAAAAGAAATCCACCGTGTACAGCCTTTGGAATTGACCAAAAATGCTGTAGACTTGGCAAGAAAGTACGGAATAAAATCTATCAATGTAGATTTTATCTATGGATTACCCTACCAGACACTGGAAACATTCAAAAAAACGCTTGAACTCTCTACACAGCTCAACCCGGACAGAGTTGCTGTTTTTAATTATGCACATGTGCCATGGCTAATGAAAACACAACGTAAATTTGACGAAACTACTCTACCGGCACCAGAAGTAAAGTTGAAAATCTTCCAATATACTATTGACTTTTTTGAAAGTAATGGATATAAAATGGTAGGTATGGATCACTTTGCCAAACCAGAAGATGAACTTTTTTCTGCCCTTGAAAAAGGTGAACTTCACCGAAACTTCCAGGGGTACACCACCAAAGGTGGGGCAAATCTTGTGGGTATCGGACTTACGAGTATTGGTGAGGGTGAGCGTTATTTTGCGCAGAACACCAAAGATATGAAAGTCTATGAAGCTGCACTTGATGCAGGAAAACTGCCTTTTGAACGAGGGGTAAATCTGAGTGATGATGATTTTCTTCGTAAAGCAGTGATCATGGAACTTATGGCAAACTTTTCTATAGACATGAAAAGAGTCGAAGCTGAACACAATATAGATTTTAAAACATACTTTGCAGATGCACTAGAGGCACTTCAAGAGTTTGTAGATGCTGACTTAGTCACGATCACAGAGGATAAGATAACCGTAAGCACTACAGGTACCCTGCTTATACGAAATATAGCGATGCCATTTGATGCCTATATGAAAAAGTATGCACAAAGCAAAAAGAGTTTTTCTAAAACGGTATAATGTTGTACCGAACGTCCGCGTAAGCGAAGCGATTCGAGAGGTTCAACGCTTTTTCCCTACTTTTTCTAAAAGAGTACAAAGAAAACATAATATAAGAGGAAATACTAAAAACAATGAGTAAAACAGTAGACGACATTTTCAACTTTACCGCTACCAGTGATGACTGCATTAAATGCGGGAAGTGCATTCCTGTATGTACCATCCACCAAGTCAATCCTGATGAAACAACATCACCTCGTGGATTTATAGAGCTTTTGGGTGCATATCAACAAGGAGATTTAGAATTAGACAAAAACGCTAAAGATATCTTTGAAAGTTGTTTTTTATGTACCAACTGTGTCGATGTCTGTCCCAACTCATTGGCTACAGATATGGTCATCGAAGAGGTACGTGCAGACATTGCAGATAAATTTGGTATCGCTTGGTTTAAACGCGGATTTTTCTTCCTATTACGTAACCGAAAAATTATGGATATTGTGATGAAGTTTGGATACATGTTCAAGACCTGTGCCTTAGCTCAAGATGACAAAGACAGGGGACTGAGAGCAAGATTTTCACTTCCCATGGTTAAAAAAGGCAGACTGCTCCCCTCTATGGCTAAAACAAGTTTTTTAAATAGCTACCCTGAAGAGATACCTGCACCCCAACAAGGGAAGAAAAATCCTCGTGTGGCCCTCTTCATCGGCTGTTTGGCTAACTATAATTATACAAGTATCGGGGACAGTCTTGTCGATATACTCGCTAAACTTAACATCGATGTGTTTATCCCTAAAAAACAGCTCTGCTGTGGTGCACCAGCCTATTTTACAGGGGATATGAGTTCTGTAGAATACATGACGAAAAAAAACATAGAATACTTTGAGAGTTTTATGGATGAGTGTGATGCCATGCTTATTCCAGAAGCTACCTGTTCAGCCATGGTAAAACATGACTGGCAAGTCTTTTTTGAGAACCATGATATGCCAGAGTGGAAAGAAAGAGCCCAAAAAGTAACTGAGAAAATCTATATGGCAACAGCTTGGTTACATGATAACACGAACCTTAAAGAGATGCTTGAGAAAACAGGTAAAAAATTTGATGAAGTAGTCACCTATCATGATCCTTGTCACGCAAGAAAAGTACAGGGTATATACCAAGAACCCCGTAACCTCTTGGCACCTAACTACCCAATGGTTGAGATGAGTGAGTCTAACCGTTGTTGTGGCTTTGGCGGAGTAACCATGCAAACAGAGAAGTTTCATTTTGCTGAGGCGGCAGGAAAGCCAAAAGCAGCTATGATCAAAGAGACTAAAGCACATTATGTAAGTGCTGAATGCTCTGCTTGCAAAATGCAACTCAGCGAAGCTATGAACAATGCAGGAGTAGAGACTATCTTTAAAAATCCATTAGAACTTATAGCTGAGTCGCTTAAGGACTAGCTAAACGGCAGTCTTCATCTGCCTTGATAACAAATATATTATTCCCATCTTCATATTTATACTCTAATCCACACCCTAGTTTTTCCAAGATACTATTCACAATATAAAGTCCCAGTCCAAAGCCGGAACTTCTTTTTTCTTCTTGAGAAAATGGCTCTATATAAAAGGATAATGGATGTTGTAACTTTTCACCTTCTGAGATGATTTCCAACCCTTCATCTACTGACCTAAGTGTAACATGTTTGTTTTTACTGTACTTTATACCATTATCCAATAGGTTTTTAATGGCCAAAGAAAGTAATTTTATATCTGAAGTTAAAGCTATATTTTTCACTTCTATGGTAACGTGCCCTTTCACTGCCATTAGAAGTTCTTGACTTTTTTGTATCACTTCATCAAGCATGACATACTCAAAATTTGGTTCAAAACTTTGTGTAGTAACTCTCTCTATCTCTGCGAGTTCCGAGATAAGTTCATTCATCCGTTCAAAAGCACGTACAAGTATCTTTTTATTTCCTTCATCTTCCATCATTTCGACAACGATACGCCCTTTGGTAATAGGTGTTTTAAGCTCATGCATCAAGTTACGCATAAAAAGGTTTTTGGAAGTACTCAAAGCATTGATATGGACAATAGCATCATCAAAACTTTTTGCGATTTTACCTATCTCATCATCATAGAGATAGGTAATACGTGTTTGTATATCACCTTGAGCAAACTTTTGTATCTGCTTATGTAATGTTTTTAATGGATAAAGCTTTCTTAAAACAGCCAGATAAAGTAAAAGAAGTAGTCCAATAAGAAAAATACCTAATGCTACAGCTATCTCAAAATAATAATTTTTATCTCGAGCATCTTCTAATAAAAGATTGTGTTCCATACGTTGCACATAGATATAGTATTTATTTTGTATTCTAAATACCCTTACCTGCCCCAGTGAGGAACCTCCCGTAAATATAGTTTCACCTTGTGTTTCTATCTGTTTTCTTATTTCTTTTATACTCTTTTTTGGTACTGTTTTTACATGTAAATCTTTATAGAGTTCATCCAGGGCTTCTTTCCCGGGATTAAGTTGTAAGTTTGAGAGAAAAGTAATGGAAATAAGTTGATAACGCTTATACTCTTCGATCTTATATCGGTCTTTATCCCAGGAGAGGAACAGTAAAAACGTAGCAATCAAAATCGAAATAGCTACAGAGAAAAGAATATGTATAAAGGTCGTAACCGATAGATTTCTCATTTTTTAAACACCAACTAATGAGTCCTGGAAATACGATCAGTTAAAAGGTATCCTATACCACGAATAGGTTTAATGTAGATATTATCAGGATCCACTTTTGCGATTTTCTGACGTATACGTGAGATAATGACATCAATATTTTTAATAGAACTGTCATCATCAATATGTTCGCTTTCATACAAAAGCTGTTCTCTCGAGACTGAACCATTTTTATGCTGTAAGAGCATACCTAAGATATCATACTCAGCAGCAGTAAGTTCTAAAGACTGACCTTTAAATCTAATCTCTCTGGCATTGGGATCTGCAACAAACAAGGCTTCTTTTTCTGGCGCTTTTTCATCGACACTATGTGTACGTCTTAAAATTGTTTTGATACGGGTCACAAGTTCTCTAGGATCATAAGGTTTTGGCATATAATCATCTGCCCCACGTTCCATACCGATGATTTTATCTGTAATATCATCTCTCGCGGAAGAGATAATAATAGGGATATTGCTTATTTCGCGTATTTTAGGAATCACTTCCAATCCATCTATGCCTGGCAAAGTCAAATCTAAAATAATCAAATCAAATTTATGCTGCGTTAAGAGTGAAAGTCCCATATAAGGATCTTCAGCACCTATCACTTCCATGTTATGCTTCGTAAGGTAGTTGGTTAAGATGAGTGCCAATTCAGGATCATCTTCTATAATGAGTATTTTTATAATGATATCTTCCTTATTTAACTTAAGTAGTCATTTTACTTTGTTCTCTATGATTATAATCTATATATACTTTAGTAATCGCAATTAAAAATGAAGTAATCGCCGGACCCAATATCATTCCCCAAAAACCATGGGTACTCATACCTGCCATGATAGAAAAAAAGATCACGATAGAATGGATCTCCATCGTACTTTTGAGAAGATTTTCTTTGATCACTTGAATAATCATCGGTTTAATGAACGTATCAGCAATCACAGAAATAACCACTATCGAATAAGTTGCAATGATTATAGCTGTCTCTGTATCTACTTTTGTCCACATATAAAGTGATACTGGTACCCATACGATTATTCCACCTATAATAGGGACAAGCGAAGCAAAACCGTAGATGATACCAAAGAGTAAGCCGTTAAAACCAAAATAATTCATAATAGCGCCAAAGAGCACACCTTCAAAAATGGCAGTAACTATAATAGAATAAAAGACTACTTCCATCGTCGCTGACACTTCTTGCATCATTTTAGCACCTCTTTCATGTCTTACAGGTAATAAGGTCAATATGCTATCAAAAAAACGATTTCCATTATAATTTATAAAAAAATAAAATACAACCACAAAAAGCATATTTTTGATAAACTCCAAACCTGTGCCGCCTGCTGCAGTAAAATAGCTTGTTGACTCCTGTATATAGGCAGTGATTTGATCATCATTCAGATAGCGAACACTCCATTCTTTCAAAAATGTAACCTTTTCCGCTAAGACTTTCAGTGTATGGATCGTATCTTTTATATCTGCATTACTGACCTGAGAGAGATACTCTACACCTACTGTGGTTAAATACGCAATAGGTGCAAAAAGAAGTAAGGTTAACAACAATGTTGAAATAGCTGCAGCAATATGTGTAGAATGTATGTAGTTCACGAATTTATTGTTAAGGTTGAAGGTTGCCATAGCAAGTAAAACTGCAACCGTAAGCGACAGCAAGAAGGGTTTATATACACTATAGGCAGCAACAATGGCTAAAACAAACAATGCCGTGATCATCCAAGAAGCTTTGTTCATAGTATCTGTCTCCTTGAAAATGAGCAGAGCTCTCTTTCAAACCCTTTCAATGGAAATTTATCTATCGACTCAGGGAGTTTATTTTTATTCAAAAAGATCCTCCTCTATGCCGCCAAGTTTAAAATGTTCATAACTCTTTTGTGTGGCTATACGTCCACGTGCAGTTCTTTCTATATAGCCGTTTGCTATAAGATATGGTTCCAAAACATCCTGGATAGTACCTTCATCTTCACTCAGTGCTGCACCTATGGTACTCAGTCCCATAGGTTTACTTTTGGCAGAGACAAGCAGTTCTAAAAGTTGTATATCCTGTTCATCAAAACCCAGATTATTGACGCCCAGTTCATCCAATGCATACTGTGCTCTCTTTAACGTTACCTCATCTTCATTGGCAACTTCTGAGAAATCCCGTACACGCTTAAGTAAGCGAAGTGCAATACGAGGGGTGCCCCTACTTCTGCGTGCTATCTCACTTGAAGCTTTTTCCTGAGTCGGTTTGGCCAATTTCTTAGAGGCTTGATCAACAATCTTTGTTAACTCAACAGGGGTATAAAATTGCATACGAAAATGCATACCAAACCGTTCTCGAAGAGGGTTCGAAAGCATCCCTGCTCTAGTGGTTGCCCCTATAAGTGTAAAACGTGGCAAATCTATCTTTACCGTTTGTGCCGCAGGACCGGAACCTATAATGATGTCTAAACGAAAATCTTCCATAGCAGGGTAAAGTATCTCCTCTATGGCTGGAGACATACGGTGGATTTCATCGATGAACAAGATATCACCTTCTTCTATATTTGTAAGAAGTGCCGCTAAGTCTCCTGCTTTTTCTATCATTGGTGCAGCAGTGGTTTTAATGTTTGCTCCCATCTCTGTTGAGATGATGTTTGCAATGGTCGTCTTACCCAACCCTGGAGGTCCAAAAAAGAGGATATGATCTAATGCTTCTTCTCTCTTTTTACTTGCTTCTATAAAAACTTTTAAATTCTTTTTGATTTTCTCTTGACCGATATACTCATCCCATGAACTGGGACGAAGTGTCACTTCATAAGAGATCTCTTCATCAAAACGTTCTATTTCAACTATACGTTCCATCTGTTACTGTACCGCCAATCTATTGACTACTGTGCCTGAACCTTCAACTGAACGTGCCACCGAACTTGCTAAAAACTTCTGCCTTTGCGTTTGAACGACACCAGATAAAATGTTTTTACCATTTTGTGTAGTCACCCTGATATCTGTAAGACGTAATTGCTGTGTGGTTCCCAATTTATCTTTTATGCCAGAAGCAGAACCCGCTCTAGCTACTGTACTGTGTACCGATGTATTATTAGTACATCCGTTCAACCATGCCCCTGCAATCATCCCTATGGCAAGTAAAATTATATTCATTTTATCTACTTTCTCAATACGTATATTCATCACTAGGGAATTCTCTGGCTTTGACTTCATTACGATAGGCTTCAAGTCCTTCACGCACTTTCTTTGCTCCATCAAAATACTGTTTTACGAACTTAGGTTTAAAAGCTTCAAAGAACCCGAACATATCACTCCAGACAAGAACTTGTCCATCTGTGACATTCCCTGCACCTATACCTATGGTCGGTACAGATACCGCTTCAGTAATGGCTTGAGCTGCTTCTTCTTTCACGCCTTCAATCACAATAGCAAATACACCCGCGGCTTCAAGTGCTTTTGCATCTTCAACCAGTGTATCAATGTCATCTTGGTCTTTTCCTCGTATTTTGTAGCCACCATCACTACGTAAAAACTGTGGCATCAATCCTATATGTCCAAGCACTGCGATGGAGTTTTTCGTCAAAGCTTCAACAATATGCGCTCTTTCTTTCCCACCTTCTATTTTTACTGCTTGGGCATGAGTCTCCTGGTATGCTCTTGTTGCATTCTTTACTGCAATTTCAGGTGACGTATAGGTACCAAAAGGCATATCTAATACAATCAGAGATGATTTTGCACCGTTGCATACAGCTTGTGTATGGTAGATCATCTGATCCATGGTTGCAGAAAGTGTGTCTTCTTTTCCTAAAAAACTCATGTTAAGACTGTCACCGACAAGTATCATCTCTACTTCACCATCGAAAATCTGTGCAAACAATGCATCATAGGCTGTCACCATAGTAATAGGTTCAATGCCTTTCATCTTGGCTATGGTCGTTAAAGTTACTTTATTTTCTATTTTGGGGGTATGAATACTCATAGTCTTCCTACATATTAGGTATTTCCTACACGGCTTTGCTTCGCTCCGACCGCTTCGGTTCCGACACTGAAGAGAAGAAACTTTTCTTCTCTTCTCAACGTGTCTCATTTTATCTAAAAAATGTATAATAACAAAAATAGTTTACATATTGTCATAAAAGAGTCCACATTGAAAAATTTAGTTGCATATATTACCACCGGTTTCCCTTCATTGGAATTTACAGTTGATGCTGCTTTGGCTTTAGGCGAAGCAGGTGTTGATACACTTGAACTTGGCATGCCCTTTTCTGATCCTGTTGCAGATGGTCCCGTCATCGAAAAAGCAAACTTGAAAGCCTTGGAAAAGGGTTTTAAGCTTCACCAGCTATTTGAAATTTCTGCGAAGATAGCTCCCCACATAGACACATTATGGATGGGTTACTTCAACTCTTTTTACCACAAAGGCTTTGATACTTTCATCGCTGAAGCAAATAAAGCAGGAGTAAACGGTTTCATCATTCCAGACCTCCCTTTTGAAGAAGCAAAACCATACAAACCAGCCATAGAAGCTGCAGGGCTGAATCTCATAGACTTCATAGCGCCGACAGATTCTAAAGCACGTATAGAGCAGATAGTCACCGATGCAAAAAAATTCATCTATCTTGTAGCGTATGCAGGTATCACAGGTTCTGGACAAAGCGAAGATCTACAGCCTATTATCACAGATATCAAAGAGTTTACAGATACTCCTGTTTATGTAGGTTTCGGAGTAGATGAAAACACCGCTAAAGAAAAAGCCGAAGGTGTAGAAGGTGTTATCGTAGGTTCTGCTTTTGTGAAAGTGCTTTTAGATGAAAGTTTAAGTGATGCGCAGAAAATTACTAAAATCTCTGCTATTGCCAAAGAAATAAAAGAGAAAATAAACGAGTAAGTTTACTTCTCTCCCTCCCCTCTTATTAATAAAGAGAAATCCATACTTTTTATAAATATTAAATTTTATTCAAACAAAATATTATAATTAAGTATAAAATCAAAAAAGTAACTGTATAATATAAAAATTATAATATTTTAATAAGTTAAATATTGTACAAAGGAGAGGTGGTCTTTTAAGATACTTAAAAAGGCTCTAAATTACTTTAAGTAGCCATAGTTACTTATCAAAGAAAAGGGAGATTAAATGTTACGTTTATTTATTGTGATGACAGGAATGTTCATCGGTCTTATTTCTAGTGCATATGCAACTCCAGCATTTGCTCGTCAGATGGGAGTATCATGTACTGCATGTCACTCTCAAAACAGCTATCCAGCACTCAATGCATTTGGTAGAAAATTTAAGGCAGGTGGTTTTACCATGGTGGGGCAGAGTGGTCTTATTGAGAATGCTGAAGTTAATGGTTCTGGAAAAGGAAATTTACTTTCTATCCCCGATACCCTTCATGCCTCTTATGTAACCAAAATAAGAGTTAAAGCTGGAGACGAATCAGATACCAAGTTAGAATTTCCTGATGAAGCTGCTTTGATCCTCGGGGGACGTGTTAGTAAGCATATCGGAACATTTATTGAAATAGGATATAACGCAGATGATGATAAATTCACTCTGGCAAATTTCAAGATACCTATCACCTATGAATTTAATAATTATACACTGGGTGTAGTTCCATATAGAACAGAAGGATTTGGTGCAGCGGCTTCATTTGAAGTCCTTAATACAGGAGCGGTAAGAGGCTCAAGAGTATTAGAAGAAAGAAAAGTGATTTCTGCACAACAATATATAGGTACAGCCACAGAAGCAGAAGGTTTGGGTGTTTATCTCTATACTGACTTGTGGCATGTTGTGTATTCTGCCTATATGCCGACCATTGGCACTGTCACTGATTATTCCCCTGCACATTATTTCAGAGCAGCGATGACACCGACAGTTGGAGCATGGGATGTAGGCTTTGGTGTACAGGTTTGGTCAGGAACATCCACGTATAATCAGAAGGTGAATGACGCACACCCGGATGGCGCATACAAAGACAAAACAGATGCTTATGCAGTCGATTTTCAAGCTATGGGAAGTGTCAATGATGTACCCTTAAGCTTTTTTGCTACGTATGCAAATGCTAAAAATGATGCAAACGCCCTATTCGATGATAAAGTACTTTATGACGATAAATATGCAGCCACTTTTCTGACTGAAGTAGGCGTCATACCTTCCCTTCTCAATCTCTCTGCAGGATTCAGAATCGCAGACAATGGCCAAGCAGCAAACTCCTCTGAAGATAAAGCGATTATCGGTGCTAAATACTTTATTGCAGAAAATGTACAGCTGCAATTGAATTACACTTATGATTTTGATGCACTTTCAGGTAGAGATGAAAATCATGTTCTTTTCATGCTCTATGGTGGCTTCTAGTCCTAAACTATAAAAAAGTATGATGCTATAGCAATGTAGCATCATGCCCTCATATAATTATCTCCATCTTCTCTAACCAATCATAAAACCCCATTAAAGAATTTAGAGTATAATATTCCTAATTACAAACAAGGCTTACAACATATGGAACACTTTATCTGGAATGTCAATCCCAATATCTTAGAATTAGGTCCTTTGCAACTTCGTTGGTATGGGCTTTTATTTGTAGGTTCTTTTTTTCTTGGTCTTATGATTTTAACCAAGATATACAAACGTGAAGGCAAAGATCCTGCTGTACTAGATACCATGCTCATCTACGTCATGGTAGGTGCTGTACTTGGATCGCGGTTGGTTCATTGTTTCTTTTATGAACCAGATTTTTATCTTTCTCATCCCTTGGAAATACTTAAAATATGGAAAGGTGGACTTGCAAGCCATGGTGGGCTGGCTGGTGTACTGATAGCTCTCTATATGTTCTCTAAACGTTACAATACTCCTTATATGTGGTTACTTTCACGCGTGGCTATCCCTGGTGCGCTCACTGCGGCTTTTATACGTTTTGGTAACTTTTTCAACTCAGAGATACTAGGCCTTCCAAGTGACAAACCTTGGGCCATTATCTTTGCACGTGTTGACATGATACCTAGACACCCCGTACAACTCTACGAAGCATTCTCTTACCTCATTATTTTCGTACTTTTAGTTTCCCTTTACCGGAAAGTAACGCCTGCTTTTGCAACGAAGATACTCCCTGGTGTATTTTTAGTTACAGTGTTCACTGCGCGTTTCTTTTTAGAATATATAAAAACAAGACAAGCTGACTACACGACAGATTTACCTTTTAGTACAGGACAGATGCTGAGTATCCCTTTTATACTATTCGGATTAATATGGCTACTGTGGGTTTTTAAAAGTTTAAATGCCCCTAAAATAAAGAAAAAATGACAAAAGTTATGATAAACAAATACACATTAGGCATTGACATCGGTTCAACCACTGTAAAATATGTGCTTTGTGATGAACACTTTAACATTCTTGCTAAAGATTACACTGCACACGATACGAAACAAGCCCCGACACTTTTAAGACTGCTTCAAGAACTCTCCCTTACACATCCGGACGCTTATAATAAAATAGACAAGGTCTACATCACCGGTTCTGGAGCATCACGTATCACCCCTACCATTAATGCACGTTTTGTACAGGAAGTAAATGCTGTTGTACTTGCTGTGGAACACATGCACCCTGATGTACATGCAGTAGTAGAACTCGGTGGGCAGGATGCAAAGATCATTCACTTTAAAGAGAGTGAAGATGGTAAGAGATCTGTACTTACTTCCATGAATGACAAATGTGCTTCAGGTACGGGTGCCACCATAGAAAAATGTACGATGAAAGTAGGTATGGAGAGTACTGATATACAAAAACTTTCTTTTGATACAGACAAACTTCACCACGTCGCAGCAAAGTGCGGGGTATTTGCAGAAACAGACATCGTAAACCTCGTAAAAACTTCTGTACCATCAGATGAGATCATGAACTCACTTGCCGACGCTATAGTGATGCAAAACCTGACAGTATTGACACGCGGTAATACCCTTATGCCTAAAGTTTTGCTCCTTGGAGGCCCTAACACTTATCTGCCCTTCCTGCAAGAGTGTTGGCGTATGCGCATCTGCGAAATTTGGGATGAACGGGGTGTAGAGTATGACAAAGAGAAGATAAATGAACTCATCATCGTACCTGACAATGCCCAGTATTATGCAGCTTTAGGGGCTGTCATCTTTGGTGAGGGTGAAGCAAATAATGACAAACCTTTTACAGGACTCATACAGCTTAAAACTCTGGTTGATACGGGTGGAGTCACACAAAATGACAACAATGATGCCCCTTTGGTCTCCAGCCCTGAAGAGTTGCAAGCCTTTAAAGATGCCTATACTATAGAAGATTTTGTGCCTCCTGTACTTACTCAGAAAACCACTTGTTTTTTAGGTATAGACGGAGGTTCAACAAGTTCTAAAGCTGTTCTGTGTGATGAGCAGGGAGAATTGCTTTTGAAAGTGTATCAACTCTCTAAAGGGAACCCCATAAAAGACACCCTGGAATTACTACAGGAAATACAGGCACAAGACCCAAATCACTTCTATGATATTCAAGGGTTAGGTGTCACTGGCTACGCAGCTGATGTGCTGGGTGGTGCGTTGAATGCAGATGCCAGCATCATCGAAACCATCGCGCACATGAAAAGTGCCCAAAAAGCCTTTGGAGAAAGTATCAATGTCATCTGTGATATCGGGGGTCAGGACATCAAAGTGCTTTTTATGGAAAATGGCATGATGAAAAACTTCCGTCTCTCCAACCAGTGTTCTGCGGGTAACGGAACCCTGCTTCAAAGCATGGCAAAACAGTTTGGAGTACCTGTAGAAAGCTATGCAGATTCAGCCTTTGCAGCCAAACAAGCCCCTATGTTTAACTACGGCTGTGCGGTGTTCCTGGACACTGACAGAGTCAACTTTCAAAAAGAGGGTTATACCAAAGAAGAACTCTTTGCGGGTATTGCCAAAGTCTTACCTAAAAATATCTGGCAGTATGTGGTACAGGCACCTAACTTGGCTGCTTTTGGAGACCACTTTGTTTTGCAGGGTGGCACCCAATATAATCAGGCAGCACTCAAGTCTCAAGTTGATTACATCAAAGATAAAGTACCTCATGCAAGAGTCAATGTACACCCACACCCGGGAGAAGCTGGTGCTTACGGTGCAGCTATAGAAGCTAAGGATGTAGTGGCAGAGAGAGGGTACGCAACCTTTGTCGGTATGCAAGAAGCATTACAAATGACTTACACGTCTAAAACAGATGAGAGCACACGTTGTCACTTTTGCAGCATTAACTGTTCTCGTACCTTTATAGACACACAAACACCTTCTTCTGACAGCGTACGCTACATCGCAGGGTTTTCCTGTGAAGAAGGCACCGTTGAGTCACACGAAGCACTCAAAATACTCAAAGACAGCAGAAAAAACTTACAACAACATACACCTAATCTTGTCAAAAAAGAATCCATGTCCCTCTTTGCCCCTACCTATGATTTAGAGACTAAACCTACCGTTTCCATGAAGATAAAAGAGCAGCAGGTCAAAGTTACTCTTGGTGGCTGGGGACCAACACTACGAAAAGAAATCAAACGAGACTTTAGACTCAGTAGTCAAGAAGACATAAGCTACCGGCAAAGCCTCAACATAGCCATACCAAAAGTACTGAACATTTACTCTTTAGCTCCTTTTTTGCGTACTTACCTCGAAGCACTTGACCTGAGCCCCATGAACATACAGTTTTCTGGTTTTTCAAATGAAGACATGTTCTTAGAGGGGGCGAAGTATGGTTCAGTAGATTCGTGTTACCCAGCAAAAGTAGCTCAGTCTCATGTTTACTCTCTCCTATATTCTAAAAAGTTTGCTAAAAAAAGATTTGATTACATGTGGTTCCCTGCTGTAACTGAACTGCCAGGCTATGTCAAACATACTATGGGTCAAACATCTTGTCCTATCATCTCTGGAACACCAAAAGTGGTTTATTCTGCATTTACCAAAGAAAAGAATCTCTTTGAAGAAAAAGGCATCGACTATGTAGAAGATGCCCTCAATTTTGACAACTCTGATTTACTGAAAAAACAACTTTTTCAGACTTGGGGAACAAAACTTCGTATCACAGAAGATGAAAACAACTGGGCGGTGGATCAAGCATGGAAAGCTTTAGGTAAAAATGATGCTGACATCATGAAAGAAGGACGTATTATCTTAGATGATGCTGTAGCCAATGACGAGATAGTCATCTTGCTACTGGGACGTCCTTACCATTCTGACCCGGGAATGAACCATGAAGTACTTGATGAGTTTCAGTCTTTAGGTTTTAAAACCATCTCTATGCGTGCCATTCCTAAAGATGAAGCGTACTTACTGCGGTATTTTAAAGAAGATGTTGCCTCTAATTATATTGAGTCACCTTATGACATACGTGATGTCTGGGCAGAAAATTTTTCAACGAACTCTGCACAAAAAGTCTGGGCATCCAAGTTTGCAGCACGTCACCCTAACGTTGCAGTACTTGACCTTTCCAGTTTCAAATGTGGACACGATGCACCAACCTACTCTATTATCGATAAGATCTTAGGTGCAAGCCGTACACCGCACCTGACCCTTCATGATATCGATGCCAACAAACCTGGTGGTTCTATCAAAATACGTGTCAAAACCTTTGCCTATACTCTAGTGCAATATCAAAAAAGACTTACAGACAAACTCATAGATGAACAAAAAACAAATGACAATCAAGCACAAGAGGAGATGACAGTATGAGTGCAGCATGTAGTAACATTAAACCCCCGGAAAGTAATGGTGACTTAGGTTTCATAAACACAGGTGAAACACAATGGAGAGATGTACCGCAAAAAACGATACAGTATGCATCAAAAAAAGAGACTATTATGCTCTCTGGCGGTCTCACCATTCTACAGGACCAACTCATACAAGCTGCCTTACAATCACTAGGTGAAAACTACATTTCCATGCCTAACCCCGATTTTGAATCATTTCAAAAAGGTAAAGCCTATGGGAACCGAGGTCAGTGTAACCCTACTTACTTCACAGTCGGAAATCTTGTCAAGTACTTGCAAAACCTTCGTGATGAAAAAGGTCTGAGTAGCGAAGAGATCGTACAAAAATATGTCTATATCACTGCAGGCGGCTGTGGACCTTGTCGTTTTGGTATGTACATCACCGAATACAAAAAAGCATTAAGAGATGCCGGGTTTGAGGGCTTTAGGATTACCAGTTTTGAACATGACAAAGGTATCTTCCAGGGAGATGACATTGATGATGAGATTTTAAACTTTACCCCTAAGTTTTTCATCACACTCGTTAAGTCTGTCATTATAGGTGACATCATTAACCTGCTTGGCTACAAAATGCGTCCCTATGAAGTAGAAGCAGGAAGTGTAGATGCAGCTATAGAAAAGTGTAAAGTGCTTGTCTCTGATGCGTTCTTAGACAAAAAGAGTCTACTAAAAACCATGTGGAAATGTCGTGGTGTTTTAGAAAAGGTTCAACTCAATCGTCTACAGCCTAAAGCCAAAGTCATGGTCATGGGCGAATTTTGGGCAGCCATGACAGAAGGTGACGGGAACTATAACCTACATAGATTTTTAGAAGCCGAAGGTGCTGAGTGTATCCCACAGCCTATTATGAATCGTTTGATGTTAAGTCTTTGGGAAGCCGAACGCGCTGTACTTAAGAGAGAATCTTTACAGGTAAAAGGTGCAAAAAAGATCGACTTCTCTTCTAGCAAAACAAAAATACTCATCAAAATAGGTAAAACAGCTATTAAAACACACTTTAATCTCTATGCTAAAGCCATAGGGTTACATGACTATGAGATACCCGATATGGATAAACTTGCAAGTTTAAGTCAAGCGTATTATACACTTGACTGTGACGGAGGAGAAGGACATTTGGAAGTAGCACACCTCATTGAAAGTGTCAAAGAGAACATCGCACACCTCGTCATCTCGGTAAAGCCTTTTGGGTGCATGCCTTCCTCTGCAGTCTCAGATGGTGTACAATCTTTAATTACAAACCGTTTTCCTCAAGCCAATTTTCTTTCTATCGAAACATCAGGAGAAGGTGCAGCCAACTTTTACTCTCGTGTACAAATGGCTCTTTTTAAAGCAAAACAATCAGCAAAAGATGAGTTTGAAAGCTTAACCATACTAGAAGATGTGCCAGATAAAGTGCATAACTATTTATACCAACCCAAAAGTGAAAGAGTAGGAACAGCTGCAAAACTAGTCGACAGCTTAAGGTATTAAATTACTTGGTACCTAATAAGAAAAAACCCTCTTTTCTCACACTCTTGACAAGTTAACCAAAAAGTGTTAGAATCCATCACATTTAGTAAGTAGTGGCGGTGCATAGCATTGCAGCAAATAATCAATGGTTATTCACTCTTCACTAAACATATCAAGGCTTGCTTTGATATCTTTGGGGATGACTTGGTTTCGACTGGAGTAGTCGGGGCTATGTGCATGTCGGACTGAGCAATTCCGTTACGCGGCTCACACGCATTTAAACGCAAACAACACAGATTATCGTCCAGCTTACGCAGTAGCGTAAGTCCTTAACCCCGGTTCGCCGGAGGACTGCTTCGCCGGTGAGTGTCATCTTAACCGGATTTTGAAGTATAACATCTGATGACTATGCTCCATGGAAGCTATGCCATGGTGTGAGAATCTTAGCTCGTCTTGTAAAGTTTTGAGTGTAGTACAAAGCAAGATTAAAATTAACAACACTGACTAAGCATGTAGAGTCATAGTTCTATCTATTTTAGGACAGGGGTTCAATTCCCCTCATCTCCACCAAAAGAGGTCTTCTAATGCCCTAATATACGGGCTTTAAGATTTCAATTTTTCTTCAAAACTCCAAAAACTGAACTTTCAAACTCCATTTACGGAACTTTTTCGGAACATTTTTTCAGGAAAGTCAAATGAAATATATCTACAAAGATGGAAAATACTATTTCTTCAAAAGAAAAATACCCTATACTAACAAAAATTATAGTTTCAGCCTAAGAACTAAAAATCTCAAAATCGCTAAACTGAAAACTGGTTTCTTTCTCAAAGAATCAGAGAGTTTGTTTTTTATTTTAAAATCAATGTCAAGGAATGAAATATTGGATATATATCAACAAATAGACAATATACTGAACGAATACAAACAAAGAGCATTAATTGAATATAGCAAACTTGAAAAAACAAGACAAACAGACCTAAAACACTCATTCTATTCAGAAGAACACGGAAAAAGAATTACTCGTGATTGTTCCCACCCAACAGTTATAGAATATTGGCAAGATTATTTCCAAGATGCCATTGGTGACTCATCTAATCAACAAAAAGCACTTTTTAAACAGATATTTAAACAACTGATTTACCTCGTGATTTTTATGGTAAATTATCTGATGATGAGAAAGAAGTATTTGAAATCAAACTTATCAAAGCAGAAAAAGAGATTTTACAAGCTGATTATGAAAGAACTCTACAAGGAAAAAATAAACTGGTAGCCAATCAAGGTGTAAGCTTTCTGAATATTCAGAAAAATATTTTAAAACGAGTGTGAGCAAAGACACATTAAGAAAGTATGTGGGAGGTTTAGAAAAATGATAAATAGCAGAGATAGTGCTGTTAGAGTAATAAGCCAAATAATGTCAAATGCTAATGGCATAGGAGAATCAAAATCAAGAGCTAAGAGCCAATCCGATGTTATAGGTCAGAATCACAAAAGCCCACAGTATTAAATCTATACAGAATCTAAGGAGTATCACAACACAGTATGTTAATTTTATAAAAGAAAATCACGGAAACAGAGTGGTTAAATATATCAACGATAACACGATAAAAGAGTTCATTATCTACAAGTTAGAAAATGGATCCAGTGAAGGAACTATAAATTCTCAAATTTCAACTCTTGCCAAAATGTCAGATAATTTGAATCAGATTGGAGTGAATACAACATCAAGAAGAGAGATAACCGAGTATAGAAACGATTTAAAAGAAAATGGACATCACTTACAAAAGAACCATACAAATAGGGCTTACACCAATACAACAGCCATTATCAATGCTATGGCCAACAGTTCGCCTTATTCCCTTTCAACTCAACTTCAAGTGGAAACAGGACTAAGAGCTGATGATGCAATCAACTCTGCTAAGTGGATATTGAATAACAATAACACATTAAATATTGAGGGAAGTAAAAACGGTTTAAATTACACAACAAGCACTTTAAGCAATGAAACAGCACAAAGAGTAAGGGAAGCTATTCAAAGCGGTTATTCTGTTAATTACGGAGAATAGAGAGAATCTTTAAAAGAAGCAGTTGAATCAACTGGTCAGGAGTGGAAAGGAACTCACGGTCTTAGATATAACTATGCCCAAGAAGCTCTTTTAAATGGATCTTCAAAGGCTGAAATCTCTTTGAATATGGGACATTCAAGAGAAGAGATAACGGAACATTACATACAGAAGTTTTGATTTGATATGAGTATCTTTTAGAAAACTATTCAAAACAATAATTAACATTATATAATATGCTATCACTCACTTATCAAGGATATAAAATTTGCTAAATAGAATTATATGGATAGATTTAATAAAAGTTTTTGCTATGTTCTCTGTTGTTTTCCTTCATAGTGCGGCACCTATACTTTACAAGATTGGAACAATTGATTTTTCTGATTGGATGACTGGAAATATATATGATTCAATGGTAAGAATGGCGGTTCCCTTATTTTTTATGGTCTCAGGTGTTCTTCTGTTAAATAGTAAAGAAGAACCTTTGCTTACTTTTTTTCAAAAAAGATTTCTAAAAGTGGTTATTCCTTTAATGGCTTGGTCATTTATTTATATTATTTTTAAAAAATATGGAGCTCATCAAGATATTAATATTATTAAGAATATGATATATTCATTCAATAGACCTGAATATTTTCATCTTTGGTTTTTATATACAATTTTGGGAATATATCTTTTTCTTCCTATCCTAAAAATTTTTATAAATAACTCTTCTAAAAGTCTTCAAATATATTTTATTGTTTTATGGGCTATTTCTGTTTCTATTATTCCATTTATTAGTAATTTTAGTGGGCTTAATATAAAAAGTTATATGCCAATGATGGCTGGATATGTCGGGTATCTTGTCCTTGGGTATCAATTAGCTAAAATACAAATAACAAAAAAAGTATTCTATATTTCTATATTTTTTATTATTATCAGCACATTAAGCACAATATTTGGCACTTATTATTTATCTGAAAAGGCTAATAAGTTTATTGACCTTTTTTATGGATGTTTTGGGGTATCTACATTAATTCAAGCTATTTCATATTTTATCTTTTTGAGATACATTGGTGAAAATATATTAAGTAAATCTATACAGAAATCACAAATAATAACTACATTAAGTATTACCAGTCTTGGGATATATTTAATACATCCCATTTATATTCAGATTCTCAGTAAAGTAGAAATAAGTGTTTGGAATGGAAATCCACTTATTATGATTCCAATAGTTTCTATATTGACATTTCTATTATCTTTTTTAACTATTTTTATCATTCAAAAGATACCTATTATTAAAGGAATTACACCTTAGCTTTTTCATTACGTCCAACTTTTACACTAAATTGAATAATTATTCAACCAAAATAAGCTAAATTTGAAAAAAATTACAAAATTTTTTCAATGGTCTAATCTACCTTTTTATCAGATATTTTTGAAAGTCCATTTTTAGGCCTTGACAGCTTTTTGACAAATGGTATAATGTTAAAAAATCAATAAAACACTACAAAATTATTAACTTCTTTATCTTTATTTAAATCTTCAAAATAGCTACAACTTGATAAGCTGTTTTGATGTGCTACCCCAATTTCAGACAAGTTCCCCTAAAGATTACACAGCTGTTTGATATTGTAGCATCTTGAGCTCATAATTAACAGGAGACATATAATCATTTGTTGAATGAAGCCTCTGTCTGTTATAAAAGACCTCTATG